>WBZP01000764.1_pt1 | contig 41462 bp, 45 predicted proteins | sample 5204301 | NCBI WGS metagenome assembly WBZP01 (sample SAMN12412401, study PRJNA552823) | activated sludge metagenome | isolation source: activated sludge from nitrification reactor of wastewater treatment plant... | place: USA: Pennsylvania | collected 2017
AAGCCGGGGGAAGACCCACCGCACGGTGAAGATCCGCGGTACTGGCTCGATGTCACCAAGTTGACCTACGTGGGTGACGGCGAGCTCGCGCCACCGAACTACAAGCAGGTGGGCCCCAACCTCTGGTATCCAGACCCTGAGGGCGGCCTGGGGTATGTGCCGCCCCCGCCGCCGGCGAAGTACCCCCTCGATCTGAGCGACGTTCGGGTGATCGACCCCGACTCCGGTGCGCTCTTCCCGCCGGGCTATCAGCAGGTCGCTCCGGGAATTGGTGTCCCACACCCTGATTCCTATTACGGTGCGCAGCCGCCGTGGCCCAAGCCGCAGCAGCCCATTGATATCCGCGACGTGGTTGAGATAGCGCCAGATCAGCTTGCCCCGTGGGGTTACGTGGAGTACATGCCCGGGTGGTGGGTTCCCGATCCGTCCAGGCCCTAGCGAGAGGAAGCCACGGGGTTCGGGTTCGTCGTAGTGTCAGATCAATCGCGGTCGGCCCTGGTGGTCCTCGACGATGCAGCGTTCGCGGCGCAGTAGCGCGGCCAGAAGGGCGTTGATATGCGCGACGGCGCGGTCGTCGAGGCGGACGGGCCCGTAGATGAAAACATGACCGGCGCCGGCGGTCAGTCCGACAGTCTTCGGATCACCACCGGCACGTACATGCGTCTCCCAGTGAATACGCGATCCGACATCATCGGCGCGCGCATCGAGCAAGGCAAGACTGCTCGCTGAAACCCCCACCGGAAGATCGTAAGGGCACCTCAATAGGTTGCTGAGCAACAATTTTCGCTGCGCACCTGCTACCGCGCTACGCAAGACGGTGGGTCGCGTGGTGACGCGCTCGGGCATGCTGACCAAGAGATTGACCACGGTGTCGCAAACGCGCCCTAGCATCAGCGCCATGCTTGGTTTCTGGGTTATCGCGTGGGCCGGATCGCTTCTCTTCGCGGCGTTGGCTGTTGAGACGTACGTGAAGCGCCGATGGCCATCCCGCAGCACACTGGGACTGGGCGCGGTCGTTGGGCTCAGCGCCATCCTGTTCGCGTTCGTTGGTATCGGCGCCCTCGTCGAAGGCGCCCTTCACCGTGCGGCGTGGCTGCGCGACGACGAGATGGCGCTATGGGTCGGAGTACTGTGCCTCTGGTCCATCTTCGTCTTTGGCGCCCTCCGAGCGATCCCCTGGGTGGCCGCGCAGCGTGAGTGAAGATAACACCGCACTTCTAGCTAGCGCGCTGGCCGGAACACTGAAATGTCCAGCAGCGCAGCAGAACTGAGACAGTTAACCACCAGCTCGAACAGTGAACACCTCGTCGGTGACGCCTGCTAGGGCGGCGCGCGCATCGTCGAGGTAGGTGAACATCGTCGCCCGCCCGACGAGGGCCGGATGACCGGGGATTCCCGTGAGGCCGACGTCGAGCCAGTCGCGGTCGAGCCGGCCGGCCGACACCAATTGACGACCAGGCCGGCCGGCGCCGTCGAGGGCAGAAGCGACCGCCATGCCTGAATTCGTCGGCAGCATCGTATGGATGACCTCGGCCACCGCCCAGGCGCGTAGCCGGGAGACGGGCATGAGGTCGTCGACGGTCGCGGCCACCACCGGCAGAACGGTGAATATTGGCATGCCGTCGAAGAATTCGATGTGCTCGTCGAGCGCCGCCTCAAGTTCTCCGCCGTTGAACAGCTCTCCGAAACGGGCCTCCCGAGTGCCCAACTGGGCGAGACGGTCAGCGACCGGCTGGCGGCTCTGTCCGAGCTGCACCAGCACGAAGTCCACCGCGCCAACCGTCACCGCGGGGGAGGCAGCCACCTCGGCGGCCAGATCCGTCATTCGTATCTCTGCGCGCCAATCGCGACACCAACTGACCGTGGCGGCGTCGAGGCTTTCGAAATGCAGCACCGGCAGGCTCAGCTCCGCGGCGCCCCGCCGCGCCACGTGCGGCCGGCGTAGGTACTCGTCGAGGTCAACAGCAGCTGGTGCGCTCATCAGGGTGCACACTCCGTGGCAGTGGTCGGCATCCTCAATTCGTCACAGTGACGAAATAACGCGGCCGACCCGCAGCATATGTAGTGCGGTCGACGGGGGACGTGACGCGCACCCCAGTAGAGAACACCTGAAATTCCACTCGATCGCTGCCGGGCACCATTCGTGCCGGGCGGATGCACCGTCGGTGGCCGCAGGCCCAATCCGTGGCCGGCGCGCTCTTGACGCACGCTATCGACCGAGGTGATCACCGTCGTGACGCTACCGGGCCGACACCGGAGATTGCTTGTCCGGCTCACGCACCCTGTTGGCAACTCTGGCAGCTGCTTAAGAACGCAGCCGTGAATAGTGTTGTGCCACAACGCATTTCGCCGATAATAGCGATTATGTCAACTCAGAGTTGGCACATATGCACACCGACACTTGACGTAGGCATACTGTCGCAGAATACTTGGCGGTATGGCAATCCCCCGCCTCGTCGAGTTGATCGACAGGTATCGGGCCGCCCACGGCGTCAGCGAATCCGAGGTGGCCCGCCGGATCGGCATGTCTCGTGAGAATCTGCGCAAGTGGCGGATTAACGGTGTCAGCCGCCTCCCGGACCGCGAGAATCTGGCGGCCGTCGCCCGCGTGATCGGCAAGCCCTATCGCGAGGTCGTTTCTGCGGCTCTCTTCGACACCGGGTACCTCACCGACGACCAGGCGTCCACACCGAGGCCTCACGATGAGGTTCTCCACGACGCGATCAGCGTGCTTACCGAGGCAACCCGGCTGACCAATCAACCGATGCGGCAAGCGACGTCAGGCCAATGGGAGGTCGATCCCGATCCACGCGCCGCGCTGCGCATCGACTGGGCCGCCTTCGTAACGCTGGCCCTGGCGGGCGCGGCGGCCAACGTTGGGAGTATCGAGGAAGCTTTGGCAGGCCGGCCAGGCTCGTGGGAGGCCGAAATGGTGCGGCGCACACTACAAGCCACGGTCTTTGACGACAAAGACTTACTGCGCCATCGCACCGAGCCGGTCGTGGTCGATCTCTGGGTGGAAAGCATTCTTGCCCAGATCGACGACGGCAGCGACGACGCCTATGCCGACGCACAACTCGAACTCGATGCCCGCGCCGACGCCATTCCTGAGGCCGCCGACCTGCCGCCGGGCCCCTTCTCCCCCAACGACCCTCGCATCGCAGCCGTGGACTGGGTGGACGTGGACGACAACGGCTACCTGGTCATCACCCACGATGGCTGGAACGGCGACGCTGACGACGTGGCTCTACTCTCCGAGCTCTCAGCGGAGGCCGAGGCCTCCCGCGATCCAACCCCCGGCGAGATCGCCTATGAGCAGGCCATGCAGTCGATCACTGCCCTGGTCGACGCGCTCGCTGAGCAGCAGAAACGCGAATACACCGAGTACGCGACCCGGCTCACCGAGGCCATCCACGCGCAACTCGCGACCCTAGAGCTAACGGTACCGCTGTCGATCACCATCACCCTCGCCCCCGAGACCTGGGCTCACGAGGACTTCGACAAGCACGCACCGCCGACGTACTCCAGCAGCGCCATCGAGGGCGCCATCGAAAGCGCCGTCATGGAGACCCCCACCCCTGCAGCCCTCCCGGGCAGTCCCCTCGAACGGCTCGAAGCAAGTCAGAACCGATGACGCTGGCGCCGTTGGTCGATCAGCTGCCTGACGTGCCCCCTATACCTCGGTGCGGGCCTCGAAGGGAACGCCGAGGCTCATCGTCCTTTGCCACGCAGAGAGCGATTACCATGCCCGGTCATGCCTGCTGACATGATTCGTGGCGGACTGAGCCAGCACATAGCTGAGTGGATGTCGGAACTAGCGAAGACGAGGCCGCTGTTTCACTCAGAAGCCGACTTCCAACTCGCCCTGGCGATGTTGATGACCCGACATGGAGTACGGGGCGTCCGCCTAGAGCGGCGCATCAGAGTCGAGGCGCCGCTGCGTAGCAAGCAGTTCTTGACAGTTGACATTCTGGCGGTCGTAGACGATCAGCGTGTCGGATTGGAGTTGAAGTACCCACGGAGGACGTACACCGGCACGGTGATCTCTGATGGCGACCCCGAGGATTATTTCTTGCGTGCGGGCGCATCGGACATAGAGGCTGCGGACTTCTGGCACGACGCCGAGCGCATCGAATTGCTCCTCGCCGAAGGGATCATCGAAGCGGGAGCCTCGATCATCCTCTCCAATGTGCCCTACTGGCTTCCGGCGACTCTGACGAAGACCGTGGGCCGCGCTTTCGCGCTGTGCGAAAACCGCTCAGTGGAGCGGACAACGCTTGAGTGGGCCGGGAAACAGTACTCGGAACCCGTCTGCCTGACCGCTCAATACCATTGCCGGTGGCGGCCATACAGCAAACCACCAGGCACCGAGTTTCGGTACATGGTCCTTGAGCCAGGGGCTGCAACGACCCCGTGACTCGGCGGGACCGCGATGCAAGCCTGAGTCACGACACCCGGTGAGGAGGCTTTTTATCCGTCGCTCGTTCCGTTGGTTGCGAACAACTCAGCCTGCTGTAGGACGAGTTCGATCGCCTTTTCTTCCCGGTCGGGCGGGTAGTCGTACTTGGCTAGGAGGCGCCGTATCTTTGAGCGTATGGCTGCCTTGACGCTGTCTTTGAGGTTCCAGTCGATGGTCACGCTTGATCGGATCGCGTCGACGAGTTCGTGCGCGATTTTTTTGAGGGTCTCGTCACCCATCTCCAGCACCGCGGCATCGTTCTGAACGATGGCGTCGTAGAAGGCGATCTCGTCTTCGCGTAGGCCAAGTTCTTCGTGGCGCTTCTGAGCGTCCCGCATCTCCTTGGCCAGCTTCACCAGTTCGGCGATGATGTCCGCGGTCGTCAAGGATCGGTTGGTGTAACGGTTGATCGCCTCCTCGAGCTGCTCCGAAAACTTCCGCGCCTGGACGATGTTGGTGCGCTGGACCGTCTTGATCTCGTCGTTGATCAGCCGGCGCAGCAGGCCCATCTGAAGGTTCGGCTTCTCTTTGTCGGCGAGGGAGTCGAGGAACTCGTCGGACAGGATCGACAATTCCGGGGTTTCGACGCCGGCCAGCTTGTAGATGTCAACCACCTCGTCCGCGGTGACCGCCTCGTTGACCAATTGTCCGATGGCGGTGTCGATCTCGACGGCGCCCGACCCGCCGCGCCCGGACTCGGGGTTCTGAATCTTGAGGATTGCCGAGCGCACGTCGATGAACAGCCTGACATCGTTGCGGATCGCTGCGGCCTCGTCCCGCGCCCCGCACAGCGCGAACGCCTTGGCCAGTGCCAGCACTTGATCGTTGAACCGCTCGGTGCGGTCGGGGTCAGCCATCACGAAGTCGAGCACCTTCGCGTGCTGGCCGAGCCGCTCGGCGGCGGACAGGTCCGGCGAGGAGTCGAAGTCGCACCTGTGCAGCAGCCCGGCGACAATGTCGTGTTTCTCCAGCATCGCCGCCACCAGCTCCTCGATGGGAACACCCGCCTGGTCGCGGTCCGAGGGCGAGTACTCCGCGAGGGCCTTCTGCAAGTTGGCGAAGATCCCGATGTAATCGACGATCAGCCCGCCCGGCTTGTCGCGGAACCGCCGGTTCACGCGGGCGATGGCCTGCATGAGTCCCGCGCCCTGCATCGTCTTATCGACATACATCGTGTGCATGGACGGGGCGTCGAACCCGGTGAGCCACATGTCGCGGACGATGACCAACTCGAGGGGGTCGTCCGGGTTTTTCGCCCGCGCCTTCAGGTCCTTGCGCACGTCCTTGGAATAGACGTGGGGCTGGAAACTCTGCGGGTCGTCCGTGGAGCCGGTCATGACGACTTTGATCTTGCCCTGGGTGGGATCATCGGAGTGCCAGTCGGGCCGCAGGGCGACGATCTTCTCGTAGAGGCGCACGGCGATGCGCCGCGACATCACGACGATCATGCCCTTGCCGAACAGGGCCTCACGGCGCTTCTCCCAATGATCGACGATGTCAGCGGCGATGAGATTCAGGCGCTCCTCGGCGCCGACGATGGCCTCCAAGCGCGACCATCGCGACTTGGCCTTGGCGGCTTCGGATTCCTCGACCTTCTCGGTGATCTCGTCGGCGGCGGCGTCGAGGGCGGCGTAGTCCTCGGCGCTGAGTTCGACCTTCGCCAGCCGCGACTCGTAGAAAATCTTGACCGTCGCGCCGTCCTCCACCGCACGGGTCAGGTCGTAGATGTCGATGTAGTCACCGAAGACCGCACGAGTGGACTTGTCGGTGGACTCGATGGGGGTGCCGGTGAACCCGAGGTAGGTCGCCTCGGGCAGTGCGTCGCGCAAGTGCTTGGCCAGCCCAGCCTTGAGCCGGCCCTGGCTGTCGAGCTTCTCCCCGAAGCCGTATTGCGAGCGGTGGGCCTCGTCGGCGACCACAACGACGTTGCGCCGATCGGTCAGCACGGGGTTTCGGTCCCCGTCCTCACCCGGGCTGAACTTCTGAATCGTCGTGAAGATAATCCCGCCCGAGGAGCGGCGCAGCAGATCACGTAGCTCGGTGCGGGTGTCGGCCTGCTGGGGGGACTCCGGCAGGATCGAGGCGGGGGCGAACACCTCGCCGAACAGCTGGTCGTCGAGGTCATTGCGGTCGGTAATGAACACCAGGGTCGGGTTGGCCATGCTCGGGTCGCGCATGACCTTGGCGGCGTAGAACACCATCTCGAAGCTCTTGCCCGAACCCTGGGTGTGCCAGACCACCCCGCCGCGCCGGTCACCGACCGGGGATGCGGCGGTGACCGTGGACTCGACCGCCGCGTTGACCGCCCAGTACTGGTGATACTTGGCGACCCGCTTGATGAGGTCCCGGGTCCTCTGGCCCGTCGTCGGGTCGGTCACGGTCTCGTCGCTGAAGACCACGAAGTTACGCAGGATGTCGAGGAACCGTTCCGGCTCGAACACGCCCTTGACCAGAACCTCCAGCGCGGGCAGGTCGGTGACGACCTCGCGTCCCTCGATGGTCTTCCACGGGGCGTAGTGCTCGAACCCGCCAGTGAACGAACCCATCGCTGCGCTGGTGCCGTCGGAGATCACCGACACCGCATTGGTGGTGAAGACCGACGGAATGGCGGTGCGGTAGTTCTGAATCTTCGTCCACGCCTTCTTCAACGTGGCCACCTCGTTGGCGAGGTTCTTCAACTCAAGCAGACCCAAGGGCAGCCCGTTGACGAACACCAGCACATCGGGCCGGCGGTTCTTGCCGCCCTCGACGACCGTGTACTGGTTGACCACCAGCCAGTCGTTGTTGGCCGGCTCGTCGAAGTCGATCAGCCGCACACTGGTCGTGCGCACCGAGCCGTCCGCGGCGCGGTACTCGACCGGCACTCCTTCGGTCAGCAGTTTGTGAACGCGGGCGTTCTCGTCAACCAGACTCTGCGACTCCGCCCGCTCCAGCCGCTTGATCGCCTCCTCGACCAGGTCGGCGTCAACACCTGAATTGATTCGGCGGGCCGCATTCCGCAACCGCCCGTGGAGGTAGACCTGCTCAAAAGAGTCGCGCTCCGAGCTCACCTCCCCCGGAGCCAAATTGGGGCCGTGCGCCCGCTCATAGCCAAGCTGGGCGAACCACTCAAGCGCGGCGTCCTCGATCACCGACTCGTCAACGGCGGTCACGCGCCCACCTCGGCCACCGCTTCCTTGGCTTCCGGGACCGGGAGACGACCGGAGAGAAGCTCGGGAAGAAGGAGATCGCGCAGCCTGGTCAGCACGTCGCTTTCTTCAGCTGCGGCCGCGCCGCGTGCGAGCAGCGAATCCGCAAGAGGTGCGAAGGTTGAACATGTGGGTACGTTGATGACGAACTTCTCCAGTCGGTCGGTCGGGAGCCGTCCAGTCCCGTGTCCAGCTTCGTCCACGAGGTCGAGAATGAGCGATCGGCTCGCCTGCAAAGCGACCACCAGAACAGAGGGGCTGATATTAGGAATGATGGCTTTACAGTCCTGCCCGAAAGCCATCTCGCGCTGTGCAATACCGAGGCGGAACTCCGACTTGAGGCTCATACCGCGTACCACGAACAGGATTGTCCCGACAGGCACGATGTTGGTCGCGGCCTCCGCGCCGGACGGTGTCAGGTTCCTATCACTGCTACGCAAGAAGACGGTCTTCATACTCGCCGCTGAAACCCAAGGAAGAGTGCCGCCCCAATACTCGGCATTGGAGGTACTCGGCGTCCCACCCGACAGCCATCGTCCGACATCTTTCAGCGGTAGCGCAGTTGATGCATGTGAACAAGCATCTCTGTAATGCGCATCGGCTAGGTCGAGAACCTGAGATTGAATACGTCGGTTCGACTCGATCTTATCGTCGAGCGCCCCGAGCGTCGCCGCGATGCCGCGCTGCACGTTCACGGGCGGCAGCGGCGGCAACTCGAAAGATCGCACGTCAGCAACGTTTAGGTGTGGCACGGTGGACCCCTCAGCCTTCGCCAACAAGCGTGCCTGCTGTGACGGCGAAGCCAATAGGTAGTATGCGTAGCCTGAATCGAGCCGTCTCGGGTCAGGACGGAGCAAGACTGTGCGCTGTCCCGGCGCAACGTTTAGCTCAGGTGGGATTTTGACCACTGGCCCCACTGGGGCCTCCCGAGCGAACAGCAGGTCGCCCTCTTGGGGGGACAACCTCCGTGTCCATGCTTCAAATGTTTCACGCGATACCCTTCGTGCGTCGGCAAAGTTGATTCGGTTGCCGCGCATCGCCGGGGTGCCCACGGCGAAGTATTCACCGTGCGGATCAACAGGTGCAGTCTTGTGTTCACAATCCACAATCGCGGTACAAACATCCGCGAGTATTGGTCCCCCCGTCACCTCTCCACGCTTCCCAGCCGATTGCGGATTACCGCCTCAAGTTCACGGCCTCGGTCAAACTCGGCAAGAAGCTCCTTCGTCAGCCGCTCAATCTTGTCCGCTATTGGTTCGCCGTCGACCTCAGCCTCTTCTGTGCCGACGTAGCGACCTGGAGTGAGCACGAAGTCGTGCTGCTTGATCTCGTTGAGCGATGCCGCTCTGGCGAAGCCGGGAACGTCGTCGTAGTCGCCGTCGTGATTGCGCCACGAGTGATAGGTGTCGGCGATCTTGGCGATGTCTTGGTCATTCAGTTCTCGTAGCCGCCGGCTGACCATGGTGCCGAGCTTGCGGGCGTCGATGAACAGCACCTCGCCCTGGCGCTGGCGGTGTCCGTTGCCGTGGCGGTCCTTCGACACGAACCACAGGCTGACCGGAATACCGGTATTGAAGAACAGCCTGTCGGGCATCGCCACGATGCAGTCCACGAGGTCGGCCTCGACCAGCTTGCGGCGGATGTCGCCCTCGCCGCCGGTCTTCGAGGACAGCGACCCGTTGGCGAGCACGAACCCGGCGGTGCCCCGAGGTGAGAGGTGGTAGATGAAGTGCTGGACCCACGCGAAGTTGGCGTTGCCCTCCGGCGGCGTGCCGTACTTCCAACGGGGATCGTCGGCGAGCTTGGGGTCCCACCACTTGCTGACGTTGAACGGTGGGTTGGCGATCACGAAGTCGGCCCGCAGGTCCGGGTGCAGGTCACGGGTGAACGAGTCCGCCGACCGCTCGCCGAGGTCGGCCTCGATGCCCCGCAGGGCTAGGTTCATCTTGGCCAGCTTCCAGGTGGTGTCGGTGAACTCCTGGCCGTAGACCGAGATGTCGTTGCGCTTGCCGCCGTGGGCCTTCACGAACTCCGCGGACTGCACGAACATGCCGCCCGAACCGCACGCCGGGTCGTAGACGCGGCCCTTGAACGGCTCCAACATCTCGACGAGGGTGCGCACCACCGACCGCGGGGTATAGAACGAGCCGGCGTCCTTGCCGGTCTCCTTGCCGGCGAACTGGCCGAGAAAGTACTCGTAGACGCGCCCGAGCACGTCGTCGGAGCCGTGGTCGTCGGTCGTGGTGAACCCGATGCTTCCGATGAGGTCAACGAGCCTGCCCAGACGTTCCTTGTCGAGTCCCTCGCGCCCGTAGTTGCGCGGCAGCACGCCGCGGAGGCTGGGGTTCTCCTTCTCGATCAGGTCCATCGCGGTGTCGATGTCCTGGCCGACGCTGGGCAGCTTGGCGCGATCCTGGATGTGCTGCCAGCGGGCCTGCGGCGGCACCCAGAACACGTTGTGGCTGGTGTACTCGTCGCGGTCCTCGATGAACTTCGCCCGCCGCGCCTCATTGGGGATGTAGTCGTCGGAGTCGGGGTCCGCCAGCGCCGCCTCGATCGCAAGCCGCCGCTCCTCGAAGCGGTCGGAGATGTACTTCAGGAACACCAAGCCGAGGACGACGTGCTTGTACTCCGACGGCTCCTGATTGCCGCGCAGCTCATCCGCGGCCGCCCAGAGTCGTTGCTCGAGCGACCTCGTATCGGTCTTGACCTTCTTGGCCCTTGCCACGTCGTTTGGCCCCCTTCAGTGCCCGGTCGTGCCGCCAGTATTCCAAGCCGGTACCGATTGAACGGCATTCCCGACGCAGCGGCGTCAGACGCCCTCAGATGAGGTTGACTGGAGAAGGCTCGACAGTGTGCCCTCGCGCCCGCAGATCGGCGGCGATCTGTTGGCGTACTCAGCCAGCAGGTACAGCGAGTCGTCGCTAGCAACACTGAAGCTTGTATGTCCGCCGTACTTCTTGATTAGGTCTTTCGGGAACCACTTGAGCATGGTGTTGGCGAGCCACTCCGGATAGCCGGTCTCCGTGGGCAGGGATTGATCGAACGCCTCGCTCCCGTTCGGGGAGTCGTCTACCAGTTCGCCGCTGTCTTTATCGTGGGTCCCGTACTTCTCAAGAACTCGTCCCAGCCGCGATGTTCGGCCCGATGATTTTGTGCAGGAGGGATCCGCCGGCCGACTTTAGGCTCGATGGCATGACTCTGCACCAGCACGACGTAGCAGGACTGGAGTCCTCGGAACCCTCCACCGAGACCGTCCCGGCCGTCGACGATCGCCGCCGCGCTGGCACCTTCTTTCTCGGCTGGTTGATCCTGGCGGCAGCGATGTCGCTTTCCGGCAATGTCGGTCATGCTCTGCTGATCGCGCCATCGGAAACCCGTTGGCTGGCCGCCCTCGCGGCTCTGGTGCCGCCGACAATTCTTCTGGCAGCAACCCATTCGGCGACCTGGCTCGTCCGCGTTCGATCGGTTGGCTGGGTGTACTGGGTGGCGCTGGCCCTTACCACCGCGTTGGCTCTCGGATCATTCGCGCTGTCGTTCGACGCGCTGCGTTCCTTCGCGGTCATGCTGGGGATTCGAGAGTCCATGGCGTGGATCTGGCCTGCGGTCATCGATGCCGCGATCGCACACGCGACGCTGTGCTTGCTGTCGCTGACCAGGCCCAAGCGGGCCAAGCCGTCGCACGCGGTCCAAGCGATGCCGGAAGCAACGCCTTCGTCGACTCCGGCGCACACCGGCGGCTATATCGAGCAGGGCGAGACCGAGCAGAAGGTCGAGGATCGACCGCGATCTCTGCCGCCGAACCCGATTCGAAGCTCGGCAGTTGCGCCGACTAGCGAGGCGCAAGCCGGGCCCATGCCCAACCGTGAGTCCAGCAGCACCTACGCATCCGCTTTCGCGCCGGCCGCTGTGCGCCACGGACACCCGTTAACCGACAGCGGCGCCGATGGGCAGCGCCCACTGGAACGGGCATTGAGGGCCGTACCTGCCCGCGCGGTCACATCAGCGCTGCCCCAGTCTGAGTTGTGCACTGAGACGGGCGTGGAGACCACCGTTGAGAGTTGGCTCCCGACGGCGGAGTCACTGGTGCGCGAGGGGATCACCACGAAAGAGCCAGATCTGATCGCCAAGATTCTCGCCGACAATGCCGCTGGTACCCCACCGAGCACAATCGGACGTCGTCACGAGGTTCATCACAGCACCGTGAGTCGAATTCTCTCCGCCGCCGAACAGCTGGCCGAGACCAGCACCGCGGCCAGGTAGGCAAGGCCGCTCGTCGGCGTGGGCGTTGGGGTTCGGGCCTTACGACGCGGCGCGTTCGATGCCCAATGAGCGTTCGCGCAGAAGAAAGGGGAGGCTGACGCCTCGGGTCTGCGCCTCGCCGCGCAGTCGCTCCATTTGGTCGGCCGTGAAGCGCACGAACACACCCTCGGTGAGTTGTCGAGTCTCGGTCCCTTTGCCACTCATCGCCGTTCCCTTTCGCGGTGCACGAAGATGGTCCTAGTGTACGACATTTATGTCGTTAATTAGCGACATTCCTAGTCAGGTGGCTTCCGCATGTCGCTACAAGTGTCCTTATCTAGGAGCATAATGTTCTAGACGGGATGACGAGAACCAAACAGCCGACGTAAGCAGGGATGAGCGAGCCCAAGACACCACCCGCCGGGGTCGAGACGGAACCACAGGGTCCAGTGGTGCCGTTGAAGGAGGCTGCGTCCCGGCTGGGTAAGGATCCGCGCACGCTGATCAAGGCGATCACAGCGGGCCGGCTTCGCGGTGGCGCTCTGCCGCGGCCGGAACGGCTGCGGTGGTACGTCTACGCCGACGAGCTGCCTGCTGCCCCGGGGCCGGCGGCTGCGGTCCACTCCCCCGCAGATGCTCTGGTGGAGGATCTGCGTTCGCAGGTGGTGTCGCTTGCTGAGGCCAACCGGTTGTTGATCGCCGCTCAGCAAGATCTTCTTGATGCCGGCGATGCCGATCAGGGTTCGGCGGCGAAGTACCGCGCTGCGGCGCGGCGCTATCTGGATGCGCTAGGCCAGTTCATGACGCCGGGTCATCTGGGCGACCTCGTCGATCAGTAGGGCCGTTCAGCCGGCGAGTTCACCGAGTAGTTTGAGCAGCCTGCTTATCCCGTCGGCGCCGAGGTAGGTGCGTAGGGCGTGAGCGAGCTGTTCGGGTTGGTTGTCGAAATCGGCCAGCGCCGAGGCGATGACGCGGGAGCGGCTCGGGGGTCGGGGCTTGCCGCTGTCCTGGTCTGGGTCGTTGGTGCGGTCGAGGGTGGCCTGCCACCGCGCGACCTGTTCGGCGAGCGGCACTTTGGCCAGTTGCCGCGCCTCGCGGATGGCCAGTTCGCCGCGCCGTAGCGCGCTTTGCAGTTCTGGTGCCAGCTTCAGTAGGGCGCGTCGCTGGGAGACCCACGCCGCGGTTCTGTGGAGCCGTGCAGCGGCTTCGTCGGCACGTCCGCACTCGGCGACGAGCGCCTCCACAGCGCGCGCCTCTTCGATGACGTCGAAGTCCTGGCGGTCGACGTTTTCGGCGATGCACGCTGAGATGAGGGTGATTCGGTCGCGGGCGATCTCGTCGTTGATGACGACGGCGAGGTCGCTGCGGCCGTACTTGTGGGCTGCGGCGAGTCGGCGGCACCCGTTGATCACGACGTAGCGTGCCGAAATCTGGTCCTCGGGAAAGAGTTTGAGGTATGCGGCGCTGGTGACTGCCAGCGCGGGTTGCAGTTGGATGTCGGCGATCGATTCCAGATCCGCGAGGTCCCCGACGTCTTCGCGCGGATTGCGTGGATTGGCGGCGAGGTCGCTCAACACGATGGCGTGGCCCTGGATACCGTCTGGACGCTGTGCACTGCGATCCACCGGTGATCTGTGGCCCACAGATGCGGCGAGGTCGGCGAGGTTGGTGCGCTGTCCCCGTGCCATCAGCGCACCGCCGCGACGTTGAGCTCGAGGGCGAACTTGTAGAAGTCTTCTCGGGCTTGCAGCGCCACCCGGTTCAGCGGGTACTCGGTGACGACCTGACCGTCGGCGCTGGCTCTGGCGTGCAGCTTGTAGTGCCTGATCACGGTGTTGGCTAGCGGCCAGCCGTTGGCCTTGACGAAATCCTTGGTCTGGTTGAGGTCGTAGGTTCCGTCGCGCGGGTCCCAGTTGTTGATCACCACGATGTACCGAAGTCCGCGTGGCTCAATGACTTTGGTGATAGTCCGGGCGGTCGGATCGAAGCTGAGCGGCTCGGTCTCGATGGGGACGATGACTTGGTCGGCCATGTCCAGGACGGTGCGCAGCACATCTGCGGCGGGCCCGCGCCCGAGGGGATCTGATCCGTTGCCGTCGCCGTCGAGGTCGATCCATCCTGGAGTGTCGACGTAGACGTGCTGGATTCCGGGGAGTTCTTTGAGCGCGGCCAGTCCAGCCAGATCGTCGTGAGCTTGCGCGATGTGGAACGGCAGGTCGTTCATGCGCGAGGCCCACCATACCGCCGATCCTTGCGGATCGACTGACAGCGCCAGCACCGGCGAGGTGGCGTCAGGGTCGTCGTCGCGGTTGAGGACGTCGGCGGTGACAGCGGCCAGGTTGACCGAGATGGTGCTTTTGCCGACACCGCCCTTTTGATTGAGCACAACATGAATCGCCACGTGAGGGCCTCCCGTTTGCTTCCCCCGCAGTAACGGGGTACTTCGGATCAGACGGACTTACCCTACGGTGCAACGGGTTTGGCGGCGACCCGACACGCGGGGTCACACATCGTTGTGACGGCTCGACTGAAACTCGGGCGCAGGAACTGGGGCTGCGCTCGGCTGCGCGGGACATTCCCCCGTGCACGGGTCGGTTTCGGCTGGCAACCGCTCCGGTCGCTCGGCAGGCTCGCGCGGTAGGGAGTCCACCCTGAAAGGTCGCGCGGAAAGGGTGGTGCCGTCATCGTGGCGCACTGTAGAGGAGGGGTTTGCCGATTAACCGCGGTTAATCGGCATGCCACGATCACCGGGCGGCGGGTCGGGCAGTTGGAGGTCGGTATTGGGCGCCGCGGGGTGATTCAGGGTGGTCCGGGCCTCTCCTCAGTGTCTGGGTTTTGTTGAGCCGAGGACGTCCTCCCGGATTCTCGGCCCCTCTGCTCCCCCGGCGCTGGCCGCGCCGGCTGCGTCGGACGTGCGGGCGCAGACGCCGTTCGGCGCAATTAACCGCGGTTAATTGGTCTCGCGCTGGGCCCGGGGTCGAGACGCCAGTCCGTGGCTGCCGGAGGGTCGACTGGGGCGCTTCGCTGTTGCAGCGGGCCACCTCGCCATACGTCGGCCGATCCGTCACGTGACGCTGGGCGTGGAGTCGGTGTCGGCGATGCATCCGGCGCCTCAGCGCGGTCGTGATCGGTGTGATGTCACCGGCGCGCCGGTGGCTACCGTTTGCGGCCGGGGCCGCGGTGGGTCTCAGCGGTGCGGTAGCAGGTCGAACTCGTAGCGGAGGGCTTGTTCTACGAGCGCACTGCGTGTTCCGGCCCCCCACGCGAGGACCAGGTTGTCGAGTCGTTGCCCGTTGGCGGCGGTGACGCCGGAGAGCACCACGGTGCGTGGTGCGGTGGCGTGCCTGCGGCGGCGCGGCACTGCGTTCGAGGAGGGTCGTTCGAAGAGCTGCCCCTCCCCTACCGCGTCCTGTTGGTTGGCCCAGGTGGTGGCCAGGCGGGTGGCGTGGGCTTCGATAGCGTCGAGCACGATGGCGCCCATGGTGCGCGCGAGACCGCGGCGAACCTTCTTTTCCGCGAGCTGAACTCGGTAGAGCTCGTCGTAGACCTCCGATGACAGCAGGACCTCTGGCGGGCGGATCCGAGCCTTGTTCGGCTGCTGTGCATCGCCGCTGTGGTTGGCGGGTTGCGCTGCTGGAGTTGACGGTGAAACGGCGATCTGCGGAACGGCGGTCGGCAACGGAGTTTCGGGCGCGGCAGGTTGGGCAGGAGAACTCGTCGGCGCCGCCAGGGGTGGCGTCGGAGTTGTGTGCGGGGTCGAAGGCGCTGCTGGTGCCGGCGGTGGCGCGACCGGCTGCGGTGTCTGGTGTGTCTTCGGGGCCGGCCACAGGTCGTCGAGGTCTTGGTCGAGCGCGGAGGGATCGAAGACCGGTTTGGCTTTCTGGCGGGTCGGGGTCATCCGGCGCTCACCTCCATGGGTGTGGATTCGAAGCGGACGAGCCGGCCGATGATCTCGCGGACCAGTTCCTGGTAGTCGGCGGCGAGACCGCTGGGGTCGCTGGTCCACAGTCCTCGTTCGGGACTTTGTTTGTCGCGCAGCCGGGCCAGCCGGCTCCGACGGTCGTCGTGGGCCAGCGCGACCAGCTCACCTGCGGTCCTGTGCAGGGTGCGCATGTCGACGGCGGCGGCTGGCGCCGAGCGGATGGTGATGTCGAAGGGCGTGGTCCCGCTTCCCTCGAGCATCTCGCGGACCTGGGCGAACACCTCCTGGTTGCGTTTGACGGCGCGCGGGTTGACGTCGAAGAGCAGCACGCCGAGCAGCTGAATTGACGCGCCATGTTTGCGGGCACGCCAGAACCGGCGGGCGAGGCGTTCGACGCCGCCCAGGCTTGCCTGATCGTCGCGGGTGGGTATGAGGAGGTAGTTGGCGACGGCCAGGTAGGTGTCCAACAGTGGGACGTCTCCGGGTCCGGAGTCGATGACGACTAGGTCGTACCCTTCGGATTCGCACAGCGCCGACAGCGCGGTCTCCAAGTTGGTCGCCATATTGATGCCGCTTTCGGACATCAGGTGCGCTGCGGCGCCGACGACCGCCAGTTGGGGTCCCCCAGCCACGACGTCGAGGTTGGGTCGTACGTTGCGCACTGGTACCAGTGGGGCCCCGTATTGCAGCGTTTGCGACAGTGACTGGCCGCGGTCGCCGGTGACGCCGAGATCCTCGACGGTGACATTGGCCTGCGGGTCCCCATCGACGACGAGCACCCGTCGTCCCCGCTTACCCGCCGCGGCGATCATTTCCGCCACCGCGGCAACCGTAGTGGATTTCCCGACGCCGCCCTTCTGGTTGGCCACGAGGATTGTTCGGGCCGGTCCGCTCATCGTCATGGCGGCCAACGTATGTCCCGGCGCACGGATTCCCGTGGCGCCGCACCGCAGTGTGATCGAACCGTTACTGGAGTGACTGTTGGGACGTGTGGTCGTTTGTGTGATTGGGGTGCGGCACGGAAGATTCGCCGCCGGTGCGAGTGGACGACTCAGCCGGCGGACATCGGTGCGGGTGGACGGCTGGGCTTCGGGCCGTGTAGCCGGCGGTGTGTTCGCTCCATCGTCTGGCCGTGTGTCCGCGAGACCGTCAGTCTGGGTGCACCACCCGACGTTGCGCCCGGGATACGCCAAAACCGACGTCCGGTGCGCCGGACGTCTATAGCTCGGCAGGTCAATCGGCGTTCGACCCGCCATCTGTACGAGGGTCAAGCGTCAGTACGTCCGGTCGTACGGACGTTTCACGCCCGGCGTGGTTCCGCGTGACGTCCGTTTGGTTACACGGCCTCCATGCGTCTTCAGACGCGTGAATCATCCGGTGTTGTCCCGTCGTTAGCCCGGATATTGCAGGTCAGCGCTGCATCGGTGCCGGTGCGGGTTACTGCCGCGCTCGGGGTGAGCCTTCATCCCGTGCAACGACGCAGCCGCTGATCCGGAGGCCCATTGGGAACCAGGTTTGGTCGGTCTCGCCCGGCGCGGCCGGGTGCTGGTGGGGAAGCGTCACCACAGGCGCCGTCGGTACTCAGGGTGACCCAATGCTGTTGGCGCCACAGAAAGGGCGCGTCGGGGGCTCGATCTCGGGAACAGACACGGTAGCCGAGCCGGCGGGCCAGCCTTGGGTCAAGGCTCGCGATCAAATTGGCGCAGCGTACGCAGACGGCGAACAGGGTTGACGCGGTGCTCTCGCCGGGTTGCTCGCCGAGACGGGACTCAAGAGAGTCCGCCGACAAGCGGCAGTCTGGCGCCATGATCTCGCAGTGCCCGCTGGCCCGTGCCCACACCAGCGCGGCCGCGGGTGCCGGCGTGGAGCAGCGGGCGCCGGCGGGGGAGGGGACTCCGGTCGCGCAAGGGAGCGGCGTGCTTGCGGCGACGGCCCCGGTGGCGCGCGGGGGAGGAGCATCGGCGGCGATGGAGTTCAGCCGATGCGCCACAGGGGCGAAGCGGCCGTCGATCCACACACCCGCCCACATTCCCCACGAAGGCCGGCATGTCAGCGCGCGGCGCGCGCACCACCGGCGGCGCGGGCATCGCAGGCAGGCGGCCAACGACTGTGTCCGCGCGGCGGGATCGAACCACTGATCGGGGTCGGCGTGGCAGGGCAGCGACACAGTCGCTGCCACGGCGTCCGGTTCGGCTGAATGGTTCATGGGGTCGCCCCGGCACCGCTGCCGCGCCCTTTCCTCCGCCGCGCGATCTCGTCGAGGATCGCCCGCGCGGCCTGGTGCCCTGGACCCTGCAGGGCAGCACGTCCGGCCTCGCGGGCCCGACGCTGGGTTTCGCGGTTCTGGATCTGGGCATCAATGCGTTGCCTGACGGCGAGCAGTTCGGCCTGCTCACGGGCCTCGTCTAGGGCTGCGGGCCGTTCGGCGGGGTTGCCGTGACTGGCGATGATCTTGCCGAGCAGCCCGATCGGTTTGTACGGGCTTTCGGGGATCCAGTGGCCGGTACCGACCCAATCGGTGAGCAGCTGGTTGAGATCCCGAGGTGTCCAGCCGTGTTGGGCGACTGTGGTCAGCACCGCCGCCCACGGTCCGCCGGTTCGATACCGGCGGGCCCAGGCCGGAGTTTGCGGATCGGCTATCCAGCGGTTTGCCAGCAGCAGCGCTCTGTTGTCGGGGCGTGGGCGACGCGAAGCGGCGCTGCGACCGGCGCTTTTGCGCCGGTTTGTGGTAGTGAGTGATTTCTTACAAGAGTTAAAAAGATTAAAAGAAGACCCTTCGGGATGGGGTGACAGCGATCGGAACCGACAATCGTGCAGAGCCCAGACTGAGGCCCATCCGCGTCCGCGGTCGCCGACGCGCCAGCTGGCGAACCGCTCGTCACGGGAGCGCTGCCGGCCGCGCATCACTTCGGTCGCGACACCGAGCAGCCGTAGCGCGGTCGATGCCCGTTGTACGGTGCGGATCGAGAGGCCGGTAATTTCGGCGAGACGGTCGTTCGTTGGACGGCAGTTTCGGCCCGTACGGTGATCAGCGAACGATGCCCGCGCCTCGGCCACTGCCATCACCGATTTCAGGCTCACAGGGTTACCCGGCATGGCGGGGCGGACATGACTGTCGTAGCGGCTGCGGTAGGCCGTAGGCACGGTCTCGTGCACCCACTTCCGGGCGCGACCCCTCCAACAGGGGATAGCCGCCACCGGCTCGATTTCAAGGACGATGCGGGGGAGCCGGTCGAAGCACTCGCCCCCGGCCCGGCGGATCGATTCGGGTGTGGTGCGGGCGGTACCGCGCCGCCGCAGCAGGGCGCTCGACCCGTAGTAGCGGTGCGTCAGCAGAGTTGCGGTGTCACGGTGCGCTGCAGGTAGACCGTCGGGCGGGCATGCGCTACCGTGGGATGCGTCGTTCATGACGATTCCCTTCAGGGAGGGGACGCGCGAAGACACCAAGGTTCGAGCGGCAACTCGAACCTGACGACCCTCGGTCTCAGGACCGGGGGTTTGTCCGTTAGGCGCTTCGCTGTGAGGTTTTCACTTGTGCCGCCGGGGTTTACACGCCGGCGATATGGTTGGTCGGCTGCCTCCTCTCCGTCTCAGTGGCGCTCGGTGTGGCGCACACTAAACTTCCCCCGGCGCGGATATCCGCGCCGACCCGGGCGCGGATATCCGCGCCCGTCTGAGCATGCCTCACGGGCTCCGCAGCGGCGGGTAGGACACGCCGCACCATCTTTCACACCGATCACTCTGGTTCTCTGACGCCTGGTCGCGGCCCGCGTCGCTAGCTGACGTCGTCGCCAGGCGCGCCTTTAACGACAAGTCCTCCATGGGTGGCCAGTGATCGCAGCTGGCGTAGCGCAAATTTGCGTCCCCGACCTTCCTTGGGGATATGCACCCCGGACCACATGCCTTCGGCGCCAGGGGTGTCGAGGGCGTCCTTGGCGCACTGCCAGCGCCGAGGGCAGCCTCGGCAGAGCGCCTTGAGCTCCGGGTCGTCGCCGCCAGCGGCCCACCTGTCGGGGTCAGACACGCAGGGCTGAGTGCTGCTGCGCACCGTTGGTCGTTGGAGTGTCACGGTCACCGTCGCTCCTCCCACTGAGCTATCGAATAACCCGAACTTTAGCACTAACATTTAGCACCGCACTAGTGAGTGCTAAATCTCTGTGCTAAATGTTTGGCCCACTGTCGGGCGCTGAGGGACTGCAAGTGTTAGCGCTTTCTTCACTGGAGTCAGCCCGTGACGTGCCCGCTGTTGTTCCGAAATCGTGATGACCGCTGGCTACACTGGCGCGGTGGAGGCCGATGAGATCGACGACGGGATTGCCCGCGCGGGCGCCGCTGTCGCAGCTCGACGCCTTAAGTTAAAGATCTCGCAGCGCGAGTTGGCACGCCGGAAGGTGATCACCGCCCCGTCGCTGATCGGTCTCGAGAAAGGCCGCTTGTGGCCCAGGGAGCGCAGTAGACACGCCCTTGAGCAGTGTTTGCAGTGGCCGGCGGGAACAATAGCGCGCATTCGTGCCGGCGGCGATCCACCCGCAGAAACGTTAGCGCCGCCCACGCCCGCGGTGGCCGCCACCAAAACGCCCGCGCCGCCCGGCGGGTCGGCCGACGCTATTCTGGTGGTAGACGCGTTGGAGCTGGCCCTGGACCGTTTTGACACCGCGATCGACGACCTCCCCGCGGCGACGTCCCCGGACTTCCCTAGCCGGGCGTTAAGCATTCTGACTGACCTGCGCAAGCTGGAGGCGTTGGCAATTCGCGCGATGCGACATAGCCAGGGCTCTCCGGCCGAGGTGGTGAAATCCCTCGGTCATATTCGGGGCCGCTACGACGACCTCATGCTCAAGGCGGCAGCGCATCCTGACGCCACGCTAGGGCAGCGACTATATGCAGTCCGGCGCCGGGCCAACCTCGTCGCCGGCGAGGCGGCCGTAGTAGGCGGAATCCCTGTGGAGTTGGTCGAGTCGGCCGAGGCGGGCGAGGTGCTCAGCATCGAGGATGCCGCCAGGGTGGAAAGCCTGATTGACGCTCTGGCCAGCCCCTGATCCTGGCGCAACAATCGGCCGCAGGCAGCACCGCCGACAGCATCGAAAATGGATGCATGAGACCATCTTTAGCTTCCGTCCTGACCGTGGGTGCGACTGCGATGTTGGCCGCCCCCGCATCGGCCTGCGCCGCCCCGGCGGCCAGTGCGGACGCAACAGCGACCGTGCTTCGCGTCGTCGACGGCGACACGATCGACGTGGTCGACGACGCTCGCGGACGGCTGCGGGTGCGCGTTCTCGGCATCGACACCCCCGAGACGAAAGGCACCGAGGAGTGCTGGGGCCGTCAGGCGACGGAGTTCGCGACAGCGACACTGCTGAATCGTCGGGTCGCGCTGGTCACTGATGCGAGCCAGGATGCCCACGACCGCTACGGACGCACTTATCTGCACTAGTCAATCCGTTCACCGGGGCCGGTCATCAGTCGGAGTCTTTGGAGCCTTCGAGGGCGCGGCTGAGCTGTTGATGTGGGACAGCTCTAGCTGGATGGTCGGTGAGTTCGCCTCGGGTTACGTGGGTTTGCGGGCGGTGAGGCGTTCGACGAGGCCGAGTTTGAAGCGTTCGACGCGTTCGATGTCGAGGTTGGGGTCGTTGCGGATGTGGTTGAGGGGGCGGCGCAGGAAGTGTTCGCCGCCGAGGGGAACGGTGAACAGTTCGAGGAAGCGTTGCACGGCTCGGGCGGGGGCGACGCTGCTGCGGATGTGATCGACCAGGATGAGTTGTCCGCCGGGGCGCAGGACGCGGGTCATTTCGTTGAGGGCTTTGGTGTGGTCGGGGATGGCGCAGAGCCCGAAGGTGCAGACGACGGTGTCGAAGGTGGCGTCGTCGAACGGTAGGTGGTGGGCGTCGGCTTGTTGCAGCGTGGCGGGGTGGCCGAGGTCGGCGGCACGTTGACGAGCCAGGTCGAGCATCTGTTCGCTCCAGTCGATCCCGGTCAGCGTGACGGTGTCGGGGTAGAACTCGAGGTTGAGGCCGGTGCCGACGGCGACTTCCAGGGTGGTGCCGGCCGCTTGGCTGCAGACCCATTGGCGGGAGTCGCCGAACAGGTGGCGGTCAAAGAATCCGATTTCGCGGTCGTAGGTACGGGATTTCTTGTCCCAGTATCGGTTCCATCGGGCGGTGCGATCACCGGTGGCCATGGTTCACCTCGATTCGAGTCGGCCAGTCAGACGATTCGGGTGCGTCCGATGTGGGGAACAAACCGGCCGACCGTCTCACAGTAGTCCCGGTAGGCCTGGCCGTGGATAGCGTTGAGATAGGGCTCTTCGACGACGCGGACCTGCAGCTCGATGGTGGCCAGCAGCACGACGAACGCGACCAGGGCGAGCGGGTTGGGGGTCATCAGGGTGATGCCGGCGGCGAAGATCAGCATCGCGGTGAAGATGGGGTTGCGCACCAGCCCGAACACACCACGGAGCACCAATGTGGTGGTCTCACTGGGGTCGACGCCAATCCGCCAGGACTCGCCCATGTCGCGCTGGGCGTAGAGGGTGGCCGCGATACCCGCCACCGCCAGCACCGTCCCGCCCACCTGAATCCACGGCGCCTGCAGGAGCGCGATCGGGGTGAGGATGCCGAGCAGTTGCAGCAGCGGTGCGGCCGCCCCGGCGAGGATGGCAGCGATGAATCCGGCGCCGGCGAACCATTCCAGCGAGCCAGGCCGGCCGTGGATGCCGCGAAACCCGGTCGAGCCGGTGCGGCGGTGCTGGGTCCAGCTGCGCCAGCCGAACCCTAAGACGGCAAAGACCAGGTAGAGAACGAGCGCGGTGGCGGGCATGGGTGAACCTCCTGGCCGGACTGAGATGAGTGTCGATGTGGAGAGGGGCGGTCAAGCCGATGGATGCGGCAGGCCGCGCCTAGTTCTCGGCGAGCGCTTGATCGAAGGCCTGGGCTAGGTCTTCATAGCTGTGTGGCTGGATGCGGGTGTCGTTGAGGAAGAAGGTCGGGGTGCCCTGCACGCCCAAGGCGCGGCCGTCGGCCATGTCGAGTTGGATGCGTTCGAGGGTGGCGGGATTGGCGTAGGCCGCGTCGAACTCGGCCATGTCCAGGCCGAGTTCTGTTGCGAATCCGCGGAATACGTCATCGGCTGGGGTTTGCTTTTCACCCCACTGGGCTTGGGTGTCATACATTTTGCGATACATCGCCTCCAGTTGGCCTTGCTGGGCGGCGGCTTCCACCGCGCGGGCGGCCCGCTCGGCGTTGACGTGGGCTTGCAGCGGGAAGTAGCGGATCACGAAATTCACCCGGTCGCCGTATTCGGCCCGCGCTTTTTCGATCTCTGGGTAGACCGCGCGGCAGCCCTCGCATTCGAAGTCGAGAAACTCCACGAACGTCACCGTGCTGTCGGGCACCGTGTTGAGTCGGTGGCTGTTCTCGCGCACCACCTGCCCGGCCTCGCCGGTATCGGGCTGTGCCGTGGTGGTCGAGTCGCGGTCGCGCACTGACAGGTAGACCAGCGCCCCGATCGCCATGGCGGCGATGACGAACGCGGTGAGCAGGATGCGGCTGGTGCGCGCCATTCAGATACCTCTTTTGTGGGCGTGGACGATCTGGAACGGGGCGGCCCAGCTGCGCGCGGGCAGATGGGTGGTGACGGCCAGTCCGTGTGCGGTGAATGCGTCGGCCAGGCCGGTGCCCAGGACGTCGCGGGCGTGGGGTCGTTCGGCGAGCCGCATGTAGGTCTCGAAGATGGTGCGGGCGGTGGGTGGTGGGTCGAGGTCGATGGCGATGACCTGGCCGGCGAGACGTAGAACGCGGATGGCTTCGTCGATGGCGCGGTGGCGGATGTCGGTGGGCAGTTCGTGCCAGCCGAACACGCTCATCACCACGTCGAAGGTGTCATTGCCGAACGGCAGTGCGGCGGCGTCACCTTCATGCAGCGCCACGGTACCGATCCCGGCGCGGGTGAGGTAGCGGCGGCCGACGGCCAGCATTTCCGGGGAGATGTCGAGGCAATCCACTCGTGTGCTCGGGGATTTGCGGGCGAGCAGGCGGGCGGCGTAGCCGGTGCCGCCGCACAGTTCGAGCACTCGTTTCGGTTTCTGGTCGGCGACGAGCTGGGCGAGCCGGTCATGGGGTCGGCCGGGGATGAACCGGTTGCCGGCTTCGAACAGCGGTCCGGCCAGGGCGAATTTGAGCCGGTTGCGGCCCCAGGGGCGGCTCATGTCGGCTGCCGTTCACTGGCGGTGACCGGGAGTGTCGATGTGTAAGTGCTTGGGGTGGTGGTGAATTGGTGGGCGCAGTCGGTCGAGCAGAACCACCAATCCCGGTCCTGGTAGCGGCGTCGCGCCCGGGCGGTTTCCGGGTTGATCCGCATGCCGCAGACCGGGTCGCGGGGGTAGCGGGCCTCGGTCAGGGCCAGCGTGTGTAGCGGAATCGGGGTGGTGATGCTGCGCAGCGGCGGAGCACCGATCGCTGGGGTGGACAGGCCTTGTCGGGTAGCGGCAGCCGCGATCGGGTCGGTGATCACGGCGTGGCCGGCCCCGGCGAGTGCGGTGATGCGGGCGGCGATGTTGACGGTGTGGCCGAACACGTCGCCGCCGCGGGCGATGACGGGTCCGTGATGGATTCCGGCGCGCAGCGCCAGGAACCCGTCCTCGCCGGCGACCTGCTCTGCCAGGTCGGTGAGGGTGGCCAGCATCTGGGTGGGTGTGTCGGCGGTCAACATGACCGCGTCCCCGATCGTCTTCACCAGCCTCACGCCCGGTTGTAGTGCAGCCTGTGCCAGGTCGGCAAGCCGCGCGGCGAGCTGGGCGGCTTCGTGGTCGCCGCAGATTTCGGTGAGGATGCTGTAGCCGGCCAGGTCGACAAACGCCGCCGTCGCCTCGACCGTGTCGAAGTCAGGTGTAGTGTCGGGCAGCATCATTGGTCTCATCTCTGGTGCGGCCGAGCCACGGTAGGAAGCGCCCCACTCGGGTGGTGTAGTCGCGGTAGGTGTGGCCGTGGACGCGGCGCAGGTAGGGCTCTTCCACTTCGCGCACCTGCAGCTGGATGCCGGCGATCGCGATCAGCAGGCCGGCGATCGCTATCGGGTTGGGCACCATCAGCGTCAGGCCGGTCAGGGTGAGCAGCAGTGTGGTGAAGATCGGGTTGCGCACAATCGCGAACGGGCCGCCGGTGACCAGCTCGGTGCGTTCGGTCTCATCAACCCCGATCCGCCACGAGGCCCCCAACCCCAGCTGGGCCTGCAAGGTCAGCCCGATGCCCACCACCGCAACCGCGATCCCAGTCGCATGAACCAGCAGATGGTCGGCGAAACGCAGTGGGGCGAGCCCGGCCAGGGCCGCCGCTGGGGCGCCGACGCCGACCAGCAGATAGCCCACGTCGGCGAGCGCGAGCGCCCACCATTCCAGGGTGCCGTCGGGCCGCCAACCCCGCCGGTTGCCGCTGTCGCCGATGCGGGCCAGCTGGATCCGGCGCCGACAGGCCCCGATCACCAGCATCAACATCGCGAACAGGCCCAGTGCAGTCAGTGCCATCGCCTGCTCCTTCCCGGTCGGCCCGTCCCCGCCCTGCGTCCTCATCCATCGGGTTGTATCGATGTTGGCGGGGTTGACCGATCAATAGTGTTGGACGCTATCATCGTCGTGTGGCGATGAAAAGTGGTTCGGTCGATCCCGCGATGTGCGGGAATGTGGATGCGGCGACGGCGTTGTTTCACAGCCTCTCGGATGGCACCCGGTTGGCGATCCTGCGCCGGCTGGCGGTCGGTGAGGCGCGGGTGGTGGATCTGACCGGCGAGTTGGGGTTGGCGCAGTCGACGGTGTCGGCGCATCTGGCGTGCCTGCGCGACTGCGGGCTGGTGGATTTCCGGCCGCAGGGCCGCGCCTCGGTGTATCGGCTGGCCCGCCCGGAACTACTGGACATGTTGCGGGCCGCCGAAGCTGTCTTGGAGGCCACCGGCAACGCGGTGGCGTTGTGCCCCAACTACGGCCACCCGACTGAGCGGAAGAAGGTTGCGCGATGAGTGAGGCGTGCGGCTGCGGCAGCGACGACCGCCCCGGCGAGGACGAGCAGGAACCCGAACGGCTTTGGGAGATCACCGAACTGCGCGCCGCCGCGGTGGCGGGCGTGGTGCTTTTGGCCGGCTATGTGGTCGGCTGGTCCGGCGGCCCCCATGCGGTCGAAATCGGCCTGTATGCGCTCGCCTTGGTGATCGGTGCCTACACGTTCGTGCCTTCGACGCTGCGCCGGCTGGCGCAGGGCAAGATCGGGGTCGGCACGCTGATGACGATCGCCGCGGTCGGCGCGGTGATCCTCGGCGAGGTCGGCGAGGCCGCCATGCTGGCGTTCCTGTTCTCCATCAGCGAGGGCCTCGAAGAATACTCCCTCGCCCGCACCCGCCGAGGTCTGCGGGCGTTGTTGTCGCTGGTGCCCGATGAGGCCACCGTGCTCCGCGACGGTACCGAAACCACCATCGCCCCAGCAGAGTTGGCGGTGGGTGACCGGATGCTGGTCAAGCCCGGCGAACGCGTCGCCACCGACGGCACGATCGTGTCGGGGCGCACGGCGCTGGATGTTTCGGCCATCACCGGCGAATCCGTGCCGGTAGAGGCCGGGCCCGGTGATGAGGTGTTCGCCGGGTCGATCAACGGCACCAGCGTGCTGGAGGTTGAGGTCACGTCCACTGCTGCTGACAACTCGTTGGCCCGCATCGTGGCGATCGTGGAGGCCGAGCAGTCCCGCAAGGGCGAAGCCCAGCGCCTGGCCGACCGCATCGCCAAACCCCTGGTCCCCGCGATCATGATCGCCGCGGTCCTCATCGCCGCCATCGGCAGCGTGTTGGGCGATCCGCTGGTGTGGATCGAACGTGCCCTGGTGGTGTTGGTGGCGGCCTCTCCTTGCGCGCTGGCGATCTCGGTGCCGGTCACGGTGGTCGCCGCGATCGGCGCGGCTAGCAAGCTCGGTGTCTTGGTCAAGGGCGGGGCGGCGCTGGAAGCCCTGGGCGCGGTCCGCACGATCGCGCTGGACAAGACAGGCACCCTGACCGCCAACGCACCCACCGTCATCGACGTCGCCACCACCAACGGCGCCACCCGCGAGCACGTGCTGGATGTGGCGGCGGCGTTGGAGGCCCGCAGCGAACACCCCCTCGCGGCAGCGATTCTCGCCGCCGCGCAGGGCCCCGTGCAACCGGCTGATGACGTGCAGGCGGTCACCGGTGCCGGGTTGACCGGCGCGCGGGATGGCCGTCGATTGCGGCTGGGCCGCCCCGGCTGGCTTGACCCCGGCCCGCTGGCCGGCCAGGTCGCGGCCATGCAGGCCGCCGGCGCCACCGCCGTGCTCATCGAAGACAACGACCAGATCATCGGGGCAGTCGCGGTGCGCGATGAGCTGCGGCCCGAAGCCGCCCACGTCGTCGCCCAGCTGCGCCGCGGCGGGTATCAGGTGGCCATGCTCACCGGTGACAACCAAGCGACCGCCCACGCATTGGCCAAGCAGGTGGGCATCGAGGTCGTGCATGCCGATCTGCGGCCCGAAGACAAAGCCGCGCTAATTGGTCAAATGCGCCAACGTTCCTCGACGGCCATGGTCGGTGACGGCGTCAACGACGCCCCGGCCCTGGCCACTGCCGATTTGGGTATCGCCATGGGCGCGATGGGCACCGACGTGGCCATCGAAACCGCCGACGTCGCGCTGATGGGTGAAGACCTGCGCCACCTCACCCAAGCACTGGCCCACGCGCGGCGCGCGAGGCGGATCATGCTGCAAAACGTCGGCCTCTCACTGGCATTGATTACGGTGCTCATTCCGCTCGCCCTCACCGGTGTCCTCGGGCTGGCCGCGGTCGTCGCGGTGCACGAACTCGCCGAAATCGTCGTCATCGCCAACGGCGTGCGCGCCGGACGCACCAAGCCCCTCGGGGGCACCATCATCGAAACCGGAACCGACTCCCACCGGCTGGCCCACACCCGCAACCAGAAGACCACGGCAGCCAGCTGAACTCGGGGCCGCAACATCGGGGTAAGACCCCGGATCGATCACGTCAACGGCGTCGCACTCCGAAGCGCCGCCAGCACGCGATCCCTGGTCGGAAGGTCCAATCGGCACGCATCAGCTGCCAGCTCAGTGCCCGGCTTCATGACATCCATACCATCAACGAGCACTGTTGGCGATGGATATCCACCGACCCTTTCCACCACCACATCTTCAGCGATATCAACCTCAGACAGACACTCGGCGAGCAAGCGCCGAGCCGCCGCTGCATTCGGACATCCCGGGCTCGTGAGAAGTTCCACACGCATACATCTAGCTTCGCTCAATAGAGACTGTCAACTTAACGGTGTAACTCGTTGTCGTAGTGTTACTTTCGGCCTGGGTTCAGTCGTCCCGGGAATGCCAGCTCGAAGGCGTTGAGTGGGGCCTTCCATCGATTCATCCAGCGTTGCCGGCCTTTGCCGGTCGGGTCGAGGCTCATGATCGCCAGATAGATGCACTTGAGCGCGGCCTGCTCGGTCGGGAAGTGGCCGCGGGCGTTGACCGCCCTGCGGATGCGTGAGTTCAGGCTCTCGATGCTGTTAGTCGTGCAGATCACGCTGCGGATTTCCTTGTCGAAGGCCAGGAAGGGCACGAACTCGGCCCAGGCGTTGTCCCATAGCTTGATGATCGCGGGATAGCGCTGCTGCCATTTCTCGCTGAACGCGACGAACGCGTCCAGCGCCGCGGCCTCGCTGGCCGCGGTGTACACAGGCTTGAGGTCCTTGGCGATCGCGGCCCAATCCTTCTTTGACGCGTAGCGAAAGCTGTTGCGCAGCAGGTGGATTATGCAGGTCTGGGTGATCGCCTGTGGCCACACTGTCTCGATCGCTGCGGGCAGCCCTTTCAGGCCGTCGCACACCACGATGCAGATGTCCTGGGTGCCCCGGTTTTTGATCTCCGTCAAGATCCGCAGCCAAAACTTCGACCCCTCTCCGTCGCCGTGCTCGCCGGCCCACAGCCCCAGCACGTCACGGGTGCCGTCCACGGTCACGCCCAGCGCGACGTAGATCGGCCGGTTGGCGACGTTGCCCTCTCTGATCTTGACGTTGATGGCGTCGATGAACACCACCGGATACACCGCATCCAGCGGCCGGTTCTGCCACTCGCTCATGCCCTCGATCACCCGGTCGGTGATCGTGGAGATGGTCTGCTTGGACACCTGCGCGCCATACACCTCGGCCAGGTGCGCGCAGATCTCGCCGTGGGTCAATCCCTTGGCCGACAACGAGATCACCAGTCCATCCAGCCCGGACAGGCGGCGTTGCCGCTTGCGCACGATCCGCGGCTCAAACGTCGCGTCGCGGTCGCGGGGGATGGTGACCTCCACCGGCCCGATGTCGGTGAGCACCGTCTTGGCGCGCGCTCCGTTGCGGGAGTTGGCGCCGTCGCGGCCGGCCGGGTCGTGTTTGGCGTAGCCGAGGTGAACGTCCATCTCCCCCTGGGCGGCGGACTCGATGATCCGCTTCGTCAACTGAGCCAGCAGGCCGTCCTCGCCGGTCAGCTGAAGCCCTTCGCAGCGGGCCCGATCCACCAGCTGCCCGATTAGCTGCTCGTCGAGGTCGTCCAGCCGGACCACGCCCTGCCCGTCGGGTGTCTCGACGACCTTATCCATAGTCACATCAGTCACAGCGCTCTCCTTTTTCCTCAGGAGTTACACCGTTTAACTTACAGACCCGCTCAATACGCGCGTTGGATCGGGATGGCTGGCCGGTGGGTGGTGTGATCGCGGTGGAAAGGTTGGCGGCCAAGGCCTGGACGCGCGTGGTGATGTCGTCGCGGATGATTCGCATGCGGTCGATTCCGTCGATGCCGCGCAAGGAGGGTTCGTCGGTATCCCACCGCTGGATGGTGACGCCGGGACAGTACTCGTCGAGGTGGGCTTGGCTGCCGACGATGACGACCAGGTCGGCGTCGTCGAGCATCTGCGCGGTGAGTTGGGCGGGCTGATGGTCGCTGATGTCGACGCCGACTTCTGCCAAGGCTTGTACCGAGAGGTCGTTGACGGCGGTCTTGGCGCGGGTGCCCGCCGAGCTGACGTGGATGGTCGGTCCGGCGATCTGGCGCATGAGCCCGGCGGCCAGGACCGATTTTCCGGCGTTACTGACGCAGACGAACAACACTGATGTGTCAGCCATATTCGGTGTGTTCCCTTGAGGTTTTCGCGGCTACCGGGTGACGGGCACGTTCAGGTCGGCCAACAAACGGTGGACGCGTTCTTCGATGTCGTCGCGGATCGGGCGGACGGCGTCGAGGCCCTGGCCGGCGGGGTCGGGCAGTTCCCAGTTCTCGTAGCGTTTCCCGGGGAAGATCGGGCAGGCGTCCCCGCAGCCCATGGTGATGACGACGTCGGCCGCCTGCACAATTTCGTCGGTCCAGGGTTTGGGGTATTCGCCAGTGATGTCGATACCGACTTCGTGCATGGCAGCGATCGCGGCGGGGTTGATCTCGTTGCCGGGTTCGGATCCACCGGACCAGGCGACGGCCCGGTCACCGGCCAGGTGGGTGAAGTAGCCCAGCGCCATCTGCGAGCGGCCGGCGTTGTGGGTGCACAGGAACAACACGGTCGGTTTGCCGTCGCTGATCTTTCCTTCCACTCTCGCCAGGGCGTGCAGGCGTTGGCGGGCGAACCGTTCGGCCAACAGCGGCAGGAAGTTCGGAATGGTGGCCCGGCCGGCGAACTGGTCGTAGGACGAATGCAAGAACCGTTCGATGGTTTCGGTACCGAAGGTGCCATCGAACTCACCGCCCAGCCGGGTCGCCGCGGTTTTCAGGGCGAGTTGCTGGTCGATGGACAGATCGTGGCGAAGCTCGTGGGTGACGGGGCTGTCAGTCATGGATTGGGTTCCGTTCTCGTCGTCGAGCCGTCGGCAGGAAGGTGTTGGGAGGTGTGGTGGTGGAACCGGTTGCGCAACGCCAAGGACACGTAGACCAACCCGACCAGGACCGGGACTTCGATCAACGGGCCGACGACGCCGGCCAGGGCTTGGCCGGAGGTGGCGCCGTAGGTGGCGATCGCGACGGCGATGGCGAGTTCGAAGTTGTTGCCCGCGGCGGTGAACGCCAGGGTGGTGGTGCGCTCATAACCGAGATCGAGCATGGTGCCGAGCAGGTAGCCTCCGCCCCACATGATCGCGAAGTACGCTAGTAGCGGCAGGGCGATGCGGGCGACGTCGAACGGTTGGTGGGTGATCTGGTCGCCTTGCAGCGCAAAGAGAATCACGATAGTGAACAGCAGCCCGTAGAGCGCCCACGGCCCGATCCGGGGCAGGAACTTGGCCTCGTACCAGTCACGGCCCTTGGTTTTCTCGCCGAGCCGGCGCGACAGGTAGCCGGCCAGCAGCGGGATGCCCAGAAATATGAGCACGGACTTGGCGATCTGCCACGGGGAGGTGTCGATGGTGGTCTGTTCCAGGCCGAGCCAGCCGGGCAGCACCGACAGATAGAACCAGCCCAGCAGGGCGAACATGATGACCTGGAAGATCGAGTTGAGCGCCACGAGGACGGCGGCGGCTTCCCGGTCGCCGCAGGCCAGGTCGTTCCAGATGATGACCATGGCGATGCAGCGGGCCAGGCCGACGATGATCAGGCCGGTCCGGTATTCGGGCAGGTCGGGCAGCAGCAGCCACGCGAGCGCGAACATCAGCGCGGGGCCGAGCACCCAGTTCAGGACCAGTGAGGACAGCAGCAGCTTGCGGTCGCCGGTGACGGTGTCGAGGCGGTCGTAGCGGACCTTGGCCAGCACCGGGTACATCATGATGAGCAGGCCAAGAGCGATGGGTAGTGAAATCCCGTCCAGCTGAACGCTTTCCAGCGCGGTGTTCAAGCCGGGAACCCAGCGGCCCAGCAGCAACCCGGCGACCATCGCCGCGCCGATCCACAGCGGCAGGAACCGATCCAGGGTGGAGAGCTTGCCCACGACCGCTGGGGCCGGGGTGGTGGTGTCGGTCATGCCGACACCCCGGCGGCTGCGTCAATGCCGAACAGGACGGCGAGGCTGGCCAGCGCGTCGGGCACCACGGCGTAGTACACCCAGGAGGCCCGGCGCTGTGAGGTCAGTAGCCCGGCGTCGCGCAGCACTTTGAGGTGGTGGCTGATGGTCGGTTGTGACACCTCGATGTCGGCGGAGATGTCGCAGACGCAGGCCTCACCACCGGCGTGGCTGGCGATCGCGGAGAACAGCTGCAGGCGTACCGGATCGGCCAGCGCTTTGAGTTTGACCGCCATGTCCGCCGCGTCCGCGGCGGTAAGGGGTTCGCGCAGCAGCGCCCCGGGTGGGCAGCACGCGTCCCCGTCGGTCAACGACTCCTGCGACTTCGACATACATCAATATTGACGGATATCGAAGTTGTTGGCAAATGAAACGTCAGGTGAAGGTGAGTTGGGCGGCGTGGAAGTCGAAGTGGCGCCCGGGGTAGCGGTAGACGTCTTCCAGCGTCATGTAGTCGGAGAAGAACGGATCCCATCCCGGCGGGAAATGCATGCCGCGCCGCAGGGTGTCGTCGGTCTCGCGGGCGAGCCGGTGTTGCAGTGAGTCGATGACCCGGTCGAGTTTGGCGCCCATCCTGCGCCGGTTGTAGACCATGGCGGCGGCGCATGATCCGTAGTAGTTGATTTGATGAAACGGCGTGGTCGCGGCGTTGAGCAACCGGGCGTATGCCCCGCTGACGCGGTCAGGTAGTCGGCCCATCACCCGCACCAGGGGCAGCAGCCGCTGCACGACCACGTAGCCGAACACCATGTGGAACAGCAATTGTTCGTTGGTCCACCGGGTTCCGCGCGTCGGCGCATCCCAGTCGTCGGGGCCGGCGGCCGCCAGTAGCTGGTGGAACGTGACACGCGCGCGCTCCAGATCGGCAGCGATGGCATCGCGGTCCATGCCTGTTGGCCGTCGTTGAAGATGACGATGTCGGCGTCATCGGTGTTGATGGCGATGCACTGATGAGTACGCCCCGCTCGACTGTGGCGAGCGGGGCGTTTGTGATCTCGGTGACGGGATCCTCGTCGCGGTGACGTGGTCGTCGCCGTGGTGAAGCGGATCGGGTTCAGTCGGTTGCTGTTTCGCTGATGGCGATGCGGGCGGCTTTCTCCCCGACGATGGAGTGCCCGGCGGCGAACGCGGCCGTGAGCGCGTGCAGGGCGAGATTGTTGACCGCACGCGGATGTCCACGGGAGGCGTTGTGGATCAGGGTCATCGCGTCGTCGGCGAACAGCGCATCGGAGCGGCCGGCGATCTTGGTGTGATGCCCGATGTAGTCGGCGGTGTCGGCCGCTGTCATGCCGGGCAGGGTGTAGCGCACGGCGATGCGCTGATCCAACGCGGCCAGAACACCCAGACGCAGTCGGTGCCGCAGGGTGGGTTGCCCGACCAGGACCACGGCGAACGGGGAACCACTGTCCATGTCGTGGTTGGTCAGCAGCCGGATCGCTTCGAGTTGATGGTTGTCGAGCAGGTGGGCTTCATCGACGACTAACACGGGGTTGCGGCCACGTTCAGCGTGCTCGGCGGCCAAGGCGTCTGCGGCTTGGGGAGCCAGCCGGGCGGTGTGAAACGCCGGGGTGTGCCCGAGGGTGGCCACGATGTGGGTGAGCATGCCGCGCACCCCGATGGTGGGGTTGGCGAGGTAGATGATTACGTGCCGCGCCGGATCCAAGGAGGTGGCTGCCGCGCGGATCGCGACGGTTTTGCCAGCGCCGACTTCGCCGGTGATGACGCCGATGGCGCATTGGTCCACACACCAGCCGATGCGGGCGATCGCTTCGCTGTGGCCGGGGTGGCGGTGCAGCATCGACGGCGCCAGATCCCGCCCGAACGGCATCCGTGTGAAGCCCCAATGTGATTGCAGCCGTTGAATACTCACGCCGACACTCCGTCCTCGAACTCGTCCTCGGTGGGAGCGAGGTCGGTGATCGAGAGCTGAGCGGCGACCTGGTCGCCGTCGGAGTCGGTTCCGTAGAGGGCGTGATAGCCGATACGTTCATCCTCACGCAGCTGCTCGTGATGGGCGGCAGCGGTCAACGCCAGGTAATCGATCCCCGTCGTTGCCGGCGGGGTCTCGACGGTCTCGGGTCGGGCTTTCGGGTGGGCATGGCGGCTGATGGTGTGCGGTGTCGCGGCACCGAAACTCTGGTCGCGGTGGCGGACCTCGACGGTCTGTAGGTCGAACGGGGAGAACACCAGCTCCACGCGGCGCCCGGCCAGGGCGGGGTCGACCTGGTAGGTGTTGGAATGCAGGGAGACGGTGGCGGTCTTGGTCACCACCCGAAATTCCGACCACAAGAACGCCTCGGTCAGATCCGCCGCCGTCGGCAACTCCGGAGTGTGACCAAGTCGGTCCCAGCCGGTGTCCCAGCGCTCCAGTGGGGATTGCCCGGTCTCGGTATGGGTGCGGCGGTGGTATTCGGTCTCGACCCAGGCCATGAACAGCCGGTTGAGCTCCAACAGCGCACCGGTGTGGTCGACCCCGGCGGCGGCGAGGTCCTCGGTGGTGGTGTCGGTGACCTCAACGAGGAACTGCCCACGCACGGTGCGGAAGAACCGTTCGATCTTGCCCCGTCCCTGCGGGCGCCCGGGCGCCGAATGTACCAGTCGGATACCGAGTTTCGCGCACGCCCGCAGCAGCCAGGCATCGACGAACGCCGAACCATTGTCGACATAAATCGAGGCTGGCACGCCGCGGGCGGCCAGCGCGGGTTTGAGCGCGGCCGCCAGACGCACGGTGTCCTCGGCGAACCCGAACCGGTGACCGACCACCAACCGAGAATGGTCGTCGAGGAAGGCGAACAGGTAGGTCTTGCGGTCACCGACCCGCGGACCGTGCAGAGCGTCGCCGACCCACAGTTCGTTGGGGTCGGCGGCTTCGAACCGGCCGAACACTTCCCTGGCGCCACCGGCGGCCGGGCCCATCAGCTCGCAGCGATGGAAATGGCGCAGCAGGGTCGATTCCGAGGGTGCCCATCCGGTCGCGGTGCGCAGGATGCGGGCCACCTGGGCGGTGGTGCGTGACGGATTCTCCCGCTTCAACGAGGCGGCCAGCTCCAGCACCCCGACATCGGTGCGGGTGGCCAGCCGGCGCGGCTCGGGCACCAACGCTTCGAACCCGCCGGCCCGGTAGCGGCGGATCCAACGGTCCAGGGTGGCTCGCGCGATCTGGACCTGGGTGCCGAACGGGTCGATATGGCGACGTTCGGCGATCTCGCGGACCAGCCGACCCCGTTGGCGGGTCGATAACCCCTCGTCCAGCGCCGGGCAGATCAGCTGATACCGGAACAGTCCGATCGCCTGGGCCCGCTCCCGACGCTTGTGCTCCTCCAATGACACCGCAGTGCCCTCCTCGCAGTCGAAGGCCCTGCCCGAAACCAATGCCGGGCAGGTGCCTTCGCGAGGATCACCGATCACGCCGCGCCGCGTCAGAGGCAACTGGTGTTGCGTACCGGACCTACCGCATCCAGGACCAGCCCGGTGAGAGCAGCCGGCCGCCGCTGACCGCGACCAGCACCTGTGCCGGCGTCACCGCGCCCACCAATCCGGCCGGTCCGAACCGCTGCCGGATCGCCGCCGCCGCGGCGTTGACCGCCGCCACCACGTCACCCCAGGGACTGCTCCGCTCGTCGGGAATCGTCACATCGATCCCGACTCGAACCGCCACCATGAGGAACCGCGCCCGAACCGCCTCAAGTCGCCCGCCGGCCCGACGTAGCCAGCCGCGGACCGTGGCCGCCGGAACCCGCAACTGCTCAGCGATCTGCCGATACCCCCGCCCGTGGCCGCGCAGCGACAAAGACTCCCAAATCACCTGTGCCGCATAAGCCCTACGCAGCAACACCGTGACCGGCAACAACACATGGGTCACCAGACACGACCGGCACCGCGCCCGCCGCGGCCGAACCGCACCGGCCAGACCGACGACACGGCGAGTGCGGGCGAATCCCCAGCCGCCAAGAACACCCTGCGAGCACGCCGGGCAGCTGATCTGGCCAGCTGCCAACCGGGACTCGACGCAGACCAGATCAGCCTCTACCGTCACCATCAGTGCCTCCGTGCACTACAGCGCGGCACCCTGCGAGCCCGCCAAGACTTCGGCGGGGTGCCGCGCACCCATCAGTTCCTCATCACACTGATGGTGCACACCACCAAGCTCAAGCCGGCGGGCCACGCCACCGATCACATCGGCAAGATCAATGACGAATGGCCACCCCGTGATAGCCATCCAGAGAGACGGTCAACACATGCCCCGATCATGCGCCTGCCGCGGCCATGTGACCACGGCCGCGGCAGGTGCGATCGGCTAGCAACAGGACGCTGCGGCGGGGTCAGCCTCCTTGGAGGCTCCGCCGCAACACACCCCACCCTCGCCGTCGGCGGAATCGTCGAGGTGCTGTGGGCTGGTGCCGAAGGTGTCGGAGTCGGCCAGCACCGTGTAGACCTCCCATTTCTCTCCGGCCGGCCCGGTCACCCAGACCTTGTCCTGGGTGGCGAAGCAACACGTGGTGCCGATCTCCTCATCGGTGAACAGCCCCTCGCCGGTCAGGCGGGCGATCTCGGCGTGCACCTTGTCGCTGGATTGGACCTCGACGCCGAGGTGGTTGATGGTGCCGCCCTTACCGGGATTTTCCAGCAGCACCAGCTTCAGCGGCGGCTCGGCGACGGCGAAGTTGGCATAGCCGGGCTTGACCTTGGCGGGGTCGACGCCGAACAGTTTGGTGTAGAACGTGATCGCCTCGTCGAGGTCATCGACGTTGAGGGCGAGTTGCATACGGGACATGATGGACCTCCCACTAGGGATGAGACATATATCGAACTGGCGCGTCGACCTCAGGATGCCACCTTTTTGATATATGTCAAGACAGGTGGCAGGATGGGGTCATGCCCAAAGCGCTGCCCGTGATCGACATGTCCGCCCCGGTGTGCTGCGCCCCGGTCGCCGCGGGCCCGATCAGCGACGCCGATGCCCTGCAGGTCGCGATGCGGCTCAAGGCGCTCGCCGACCCGGTGCGGGTCAAGATGATGTCGCTGCTGTTCAGCTCACGCCCCGGCGAAGAGACCAGCGGCGATCTGGCCGCGGTGCTCGACCTGAGTGAATCCACCGTCAGCCACCACCTGGGCCAGCTCCGCAAAGCCGGGCTGGTGATCTCCGACCGGCGCGGCATGAACGTCTTTCACCGCGTCAAACCCGAAGCCCTGCAGGCACTCTGCGTCGTCCTCGACCCCAACTGCTGCACCTAGCTGTCAGAAGGACGGTCCCTTACTGCTCGCGTCAGGACGTGTGCGCGGCAAGGAGTACCGGGGCCGCCTCGGTGAGGGCTGCCAGCCTCGCCGCCTTGCGGTCGGCGTGCTCAATGGTGAGGCGTAATTGGTTAACGTCGCCCAGCCACCGGTTCTTTTGGGCCTCGACCACCTGGAGGCGAAGGTTGTCACGGATCTCATCGAGCCTTGCGGCCTGGGCCGGTTCAACCTCGCAGAAATCGCACCGGATGCAGGCATGTTCATGGGAACAGTCAGATCCATAGGGGCGGTGGCAATTGCCGAGCGCGATCCGGCGCTGGCCGAAGTGTTCGACGAACTCGTCCCATTCGGCTTGGGTGGGCTCACGGTATTCGGCCGATGGCCGTGCCTGTCTACGGTTGTCGATGAACCGGTCATATGCCTCGAAGACATCTTTCTGATACACCGCGGTGTAGCCGCGCGTGACTTCGATATTGTTGTGGCCCACCATCTTTGCGGCCAAATGGATCGGGAACCCGGCGTTGACGATGTCGGTGATGAAGATCCGGCGAAAGTCGTGTGGCGTGAAATGCAGCGAAGTACCGTCAGCGTCCTTCAAGGCCATGCTGTTGGCCAGCTCTGATAACCACTTTCGGACCGTGCACTGGTTGATTACCCGCGACCGTCCACCCTCTCGGATCTGGATCAGATGCGGCATCGGCGCCGACACCTGGCGTTCCTGTGTGTCGATTCGGCAGCACAGCGGAACGCGGCCATCGATGCTGACGAACTCGACCAGTCGCGCCAAGGTGGTGGTCAACTCCGGGCTGCAGGGAAATATCCGCTCCTGATCGGTCTTGCTCGGTGCGATCTGCAGGAGCGGTATCACGGTGCCATCGGGTTTGCGGTACTGCTTGATGCTCAGATGGGTCAGCTCCAGCATCTCTTCGATCCGGATACCGGTGTGGCGCAACACCTCGATGATCGTCCAGGTCATGAAGGCCCGTGTCACGGTGTAGTGGATGTCAACCCGCTTCTCCGATCCATCCTGCAGAACATGGATGCGCACTCGGTCGGCCCGCTTGCCCGGTGTGTGCTTGATGTAGGTGCTCCCGTGCACGGCGAACGGTTCACCGAACGGCGCTGTCGTCGCGACCGCTTGCAGCTCTGCTGCTTGCACGTACGCCCGCCGGGCTGCAGCGACGAGTGCATCGACGTGCGGGGTGAGGGTGCGGGTGCGGGCATGCATGCGGTGTGCCCGCTGGGCCCGGCGCTTCTGCTGGCCTCGGACGTCGCGGATGCTGACCGGGCATGAGACAGCCCAATGGGCCCACGTCGAGGGATCCTCGTGGGACCAGGCAGCCACGTCGAGGTAGAAGCTGCGGACCGCTCCCAGAATGCTCTCGGCGTGCCGGCGCGGAGTCCCATCCGGTTTGGTGCGCAACCACTCTTTCCAGGCGGATGCCTGGGCCTTCGTCAAACTGATTGTGTCGATGCCGGGGTTGGCGTCTTCGATCGGTTTCCAGAACAGCTTCACCAGGTTTCGGCTGGTTCCGTCCAGGCTGGCGTAGTCCTGACCGACGGCGATCTCGGCGAGGTAGGCGATCAACAGTCCTCGCACGCTGGGAGCTCGCACATTGAAGCGGTCGACCAGTTCGGTGGGACTGAGACGTTTGGCGATGAGGTAGTGCCGCAGGTCGTCGGCTTCACCGGCGAACAGTCCGCCGCGGCGTCCGTAGTGCCACATGGCGAGAAGATCCCCCGGCATCCTGCCGGTCGAGACGAGAAAGTCTCGGTAGGCCAACACATGCTGGCTGTGCAGCTCGGTGATTGGCAGCCCGTTGCAGATGCTGATACGTACCAGGTGGGTGGCGGTTCGCCATTTCTTCACTTCCGGTGCGCCCTCGTGCTCCGCGGCGGCGAAGTAGCGATCCCACGCCTTCGGTTCGTGCGTGGTCGTCCAGTCACGGTAGAACCGCGCCTGCTTGTTCTCGATCAACCAGTCATGGCCGGGACGAATGACCCCCAGCATTATGAGTGCGTTGATCGACAGCCTTGCCCCAAGCCGTGTATGCGATCCGGTTGATAAGGCTGGGCACCACGCCTTCGGCTGGCGATCGGAATCGCTGGCGATCCAACGGTCTTGATAACTGTCGCCGACAAAGCCATCCAGCCAGTCCAATAGGCGACTCAGCCAGAGCCGTGCACCGCTGCGGGCTACTGCCTCGCTGCGGTACTTCTCACTCATCCGTGCCATCACGAGCGGAAGTCCCGCAGTGATGATGCGTTCACGTTCGGCGCAGGTGACAGTGTTTCCGAACCACGGATGGTCCTCGGGCGTCGGGGACAGCGAAGGCAGTACTTCGACTGGATGGTTGGCAAACGCAGACGAACTCGCCAGCGACTGGGCACGCGTGAGCACCCCCGCCATCAGAATGCCCGACCGAAAAGAACTTGGAGATCTTCTGCCGCATAGCCTTTCGCCGGCGTGGGCTGCGGTGACGGGGGTCTATTCCAGTGCTGATCAAGTTTGTCGACGAGTTCGGCTACGGTGAGTCGCAGGTAGCGTGTGGTGCTGGCGATCGACGCGTGCCGCATCAGCTCCTGCATTTCCGCGATGGTCATGTTCTCGTCCTGGGCGAGACGCATGCAGAAGGTGTGCCGGAAGTCATGCATCGTGACGTTGGAGCCCAGCAGCGCGTTGCTGCGTTCAAGGATCTGTCGCATTGCCCAATAGCTCAGCGGCCGCGGTGTGCCGCGCAATGTCAGCCAGACTGGCTCTTCAGGCGGACCCACGGGGCGCTCAGCAAGGTACCGGGCGATCCAGAGATACGCAGTGGGACTGATACGGACCATGACACGACTTCCATTCCCGCCCTTGGGTATTACATCGGCGGTTTGGTCGGCGGCATGGAGCATCCCCCGCCGCATGCTGAGCAGTTCACTGGCGCGTAAACCAGAGGAGATCGCCGTAGCGACAATGGCACGGTCGCGGTTTGTTCTCAGCGATGCAAATACCTCCTCGTACAGGTCGTCGCTGAGCGCGCGCGGCGCACGTTCCACTAGCTTCTGCCGATAAGGCGCGCGCTTTTGGGGGCGCGGGTTATCGAAGTGCTGGCGGTGCACGTCGAGTCGAGTGAGATCGTCGCGCGATTTCGGTACCGGGTTGATGAGCGGCCCGAGATCCGACTCCAGGGCGAACTCGTAGAAGCCACTGAGCGACGACAGTCTGCGATTCATCGACGACCGCGCGTAGGAAGACTCCAGGTAGGCCTTGCCCGTCCGCTCGTTCACAGAACCTGGGGTCGGCCGATGAGTATCCGCACTCGATCCGCGGCGTCGTTGCGGGTTCGCGCGACACCGGTACCACCTCACCCAGTCCCGGACTTCGCCCCGCGTTGCCTGAGTCCACGAAACCTGCAGTGCGCCGAGGAAACGACTCCAGCTCAGTAGGTCGTACACATAGGCGCGCAGCGTCGCAGGCGAGTTGTCGCACGCGAACAGGTCGGCCAACCACAGATTGACGTGGTTTACGCCGGCACCCGACTCGTCGACCAAACGCCACGGCAACGAGCCCGCATTGCCGCGAACGACCGCACCAAGCCTCGGGACATCGAGAACCTCCACAAGTCTCGGTTCGATCCCGTCATCCATCACAGCCCCTGGTCCGGAAGTTCAATCTGCGTGGAGACTAAACGCACCGGCCGACAAGTTGAGCCTGCACAGCCGCACCACGTGGATCATCCAACTGCAGTTAACCGCACCCTCGCCTATGTGAATCTGGCTGACGGGCGGGACTTTTCCGTCGAGTCGGTGCGCTCCGGCATGGCCCGCTCCTACGTCTACGACGACAAGCCGGTGAGCCGCTACCCCGAGATCCGGGCCGCCGAAGACGAGGCGCGCGCGGCACTGCGCGGGCTGTGGGGACCGCCCTGTAACGGCCGCACTGATTCCATCCCCAGCTGATCTGACACCGACGAGATTGGAGGTTCGCCACCATGACCACCAACCGGCCCTACACATACGAGCTGGCGGCGATGACCCTCGCCGACCCCGGACAGCAGGACGACATCAAGGCCCTGGCAGAGCGCAATGGAGTGGGCCCCGACCACTTTGAACGAGCCGTTCGGATCGTGACGGCGATTGCGGCCAGCGGCGAAAGGATCGAGGACTTCGTGCGCCGCGAGTACATTCTCGACGGTTGGTTTCACGGCGATTTGCCCCTCGACGCCTCCCCCAACGACACCTCGTTGACCACCTGGAAGCTCGGCCAGTTCGCCGAAGCCCACTACCGGTCCTAGCTCGTCGGACGCGAAATGACGACGCCCACGCGGATCGCCGCACACCAGCTCGCCCATATCGGACTTCCTGAAAAGCTGTACAAACAAGTTGAATTCGGTGAGTCGACTGGATGGCCGCCGCGACCTGGCTG
>WBZP01000785.1_pt1 | contig 41454 bp, 60 predicted proteins | sample 5204301 | NCBI WGS metagenome assembly WBZP01 (sample SAMN12412401, study PRJNA552823) | activated sludge metagenome | isolation source: activated sludge from nitrification reactor of wastewater treatment plant... | place: USA: Pennsylvania | collected 2017
CTGAACTAGCAACCTCAGTCGGTACGGTGTGTCCGCCTTGCGTGTCTGTAGTCGTAGACATCGTATTGCGGATAGTTTGCCATTCTTGAGCAGATAATGCCTTATCGCCATTGCGTAACCATTTATTGAACAGTTTAGCGTGTACAGATTTGCTATCTGTAGCAACACGTTCTGATGCTTCGACAGCGCGATCTGTTAACGCTTCTTCAGCAATCTTTTCATGTAACGCTGTAATACGATCTAATTGCGCTTTAATGTCTTCTAATTCATTAAGCGAAGCATCATATTTTTCTTGATGTTCTGCTGTCCATGATTCGTTGTTCTCTTCCACGTACTTACGAGTAGATTGTGCGAGTGCGGCATGACGCTCCCGCAATTCTTGCATAGTTTGAGCCATTGCATTTCTCCTATATTTTGGCCAAAAAAAAACCGACACTAGGTCGGCTGTTTAAAGCTCGCGGGATGCGCGCTAAAAATGTTTAGCAAGCGCCGCAATACGCAGCAGTTGCTTGTTATCTTTTTTCATTCCAGGCTCTTCTTCCTGTTTAATAACTGGCGCTTTTTGATATACAGATAAGTCCCAGTCGGATTTTGCTTTTACTGATTCGCTGATTTCATCGATAAAGCCATTATCCAGCGATTCTTGTGCACTAAACCAAGTTTCGTTATCCATCCAGTCGATAATCATTTCTGATTCTTTACCGGTCTTGTCTGCGTAGCTTTTGACTAACGAATCATCAATTTTTTCTAACAAAGTAGCTGTTTCAACTAGATCGTAAGAATTACCAAAGGCTACCGTCCAGGCTTTATGAATCATCATAAAAGCACCTTCTGACATACTTACCTTGTCGCCAGCTATAGCGATATAGCTTGCTGCACTAGCCGCCAGTCCATCGATATGGACATGTATCTCTGACTTATGTTGTCTAATGGATGTTTCAATGGCTCTTGCCGCGAACACATCGCCACCAGGTGAATTAATTCTTAAATTAATTATTGGCGCGTTTATGCTGTTCAATTCTTTAACAAATGATTCAGCAGATACTCCGCCAAAAAAGTCATCACTAACGATTGCATCATAAAGATACAGCGTGGCCTGATCGTCAGACACTTCCGCTTTAAATGAGCCTTTAGCCTTGTTGTTGATCAGCAGCTTGAGTAAATGGTTGTTCATTTCCTGTCCTTAAAATATCACCGCCGTCAATCGGCATCAGATTCTCTTTTTTGCGAACTTCATTAACCGTTAAGAATGCAGGCTCACCAGCACGACCTAAACCAACACGATAAGCCTCATACCTTGTTTTTAGATCGCCACGTTCTAGACCGGCGGTATTGAATTCGCCAAATGTTCTTAAACTACGTGGCCATATCTTGCGATTAATTTCTTGTTGGATCGGTATTAAATGCCTTTGCAGCGTGTACTTTACAAAGCCGAGAGACATTTGCTCAACGCCTGATCCCCAAGATGTTGTCTTTTCATTGTGTCCAACCATAAATGGTGGAACGCCGAATATCCGGCATATATCTTCAACCTGGAATTTTCTAGTGTCTAGAAGCTGCGCGTCTTCGCTATTCATAGTTAACTGTTGCGCTTTCATACCACCCGACAATATAGCCGGTAAGTGCGCGTTCTGCGTTCCGGTGTACCTTGCTTTCCACTGATCGCGAATATTGTCAATTACTTCAGGCTTTACCATACCGTCAACGGTAAGAACAAAATCCGGTCTGGCAGAATTAGAAAAGAACTTAGAACTGTAATCATCAGCAGCCAAAGCGGTACCTACACTGTTTCTAAGCGCATGTCTCAATACCGACATGCTGCGAATGCCATCAAAACCAACACCCGGGATATGCAGCATATCCCCCTGGTCTACGGTTGTAATCTTTCCGTTTTCTAAGGTGATCGTATAAAGCAGCAATCCATTTTCTTTAACTACTGAAACACAAGACGGATGAACAGGTTCAAATCCAATCACACGCGGAGACAAAGAACTTGCACGGTGTATTCTTACAAATGCATCACCGTGAAATGATCTTGCTTGTACTATATATTCCCAGAAACTAGCAGCGATCCAGTTTGGATAAGGCGATTCGTTAAAAAGCCACCATAACTCGCTGTCAATTCGTTCGTTACCGTCTTGACCGCGTTTGTAAATATGAAATGGCATCGATGCAATAGCGCCACCAATTACATTTACACACGCATAAACAGCAGCTACAGAAAGCGCTGTTTTTTCTGTTACGGAATAGCCAGCACTAGACAAACCACCAACTAGCCAATCATATAGTTCTGATCCGCGCGATCCACTGCTAAGCGTTACAGCATTGTTGTAGCTGTCTTGCGCTTTTTTGTTTTTAGATCGTCGCTTCATAATATGATTAGTTGAGGAACTACTTCTTCTTCCAGTTGTTCGTTACATACGCCCACAGCCATTGCCAATGCAACCATGCCGTCAATTCGTCCAGTAGTCTTTGATTTGCTAAACTTTCTATTCTCGGCCGGGTCTTTAACAATCGTTGCATTTGCCGCACACATCGTTAGAACCGGATGATTACCGTGAGCTAGTTTTCTAGCTAGTAACAATGACTCAAGTTCTCTGAGCGCTGGTGACATACTGACAAAGCCTTGACCGAACTCAACAAATCTTTCTAGCTCAGCTTCAGTGAATCCCGCTTTCTCTAGCCACGGTTTTAAAAACCGCATGTTGTAACGGTCGAATGCCAAAGCTTTTACGTCGCACATATCAAATACGCCACGTAAATACTCTGCTACCCATTCATATTCAATTGACCGGCCTGGTGTGGTAAGCAAATTACCTTCATTTGCCCATACATCATACGAGACGCGATCAGCTCTAGATTTTTCTACCAATCCCTCTTCTGGTAGCCAGAATGTAGGCTTTACATGCCAAACATTATCTTGCTTAGATATCAGCACTAAAGCCGTCAGATCGCTTACGCTTGACAGATCAAGCCCGGCATATACTTCTAAGCCTTCAAAGCTATCTAAAGGATCACCACAGTTATCTAACCATACCTGTCTAGAAATAAATGGAACCTTAGACTCTACACGCTGGTTTAATACCAAATTACGGTATGACGCTTCACGTGATGGCATACGCTTTGCTTCATCTGCCTGGCGTCTTACCTCATCTTGATTCATAAAGTAATCAAAATGCGGATTTGCTAACCTGATCGATTCTTCAGAAAAAGAATCTGCATCGATTGGTGCTGTGTAAAGCCTTACTTTTACGCGCTCATCTTTACTATTTAAAGCATCATCTATTAATAGACTTAATAGATCGCCATCGGTTGGCGCTTGCGTACTAATAATGATACTAAGCGGATCATCTTGTGCAGCAGCAGCAGTTTCAAGTGCTTCATATAATTCAGAACGATTGCCTTTAACCTGGCCAAGCTCATCATGTACAACGAACGCTGGACTTAATCCATAAGCGGTTGATGCTTCAGCACTCAGCGCACGGTAAAGCGTACCGATCTCTTTACAGTATAATTGTTTCGCCGTGTCTCTAATACCAACATACGACGACAGTTCAGGCGACATGCGAACCATTTTGGCCGCAAGCGAAAACAGAATAGCCGCTTGATCTCTAGATTGTGCTGCGCTAAATAATTGTGAGTTTGGTTTTGCTTCTGGGCCAGCTAGATGCAGCAATAGTAAAAATGCACTGGTTGCCGTCTTGCTGTTTTTACGGCCCATACTAAGAATGAATGTCCTAGTATTGTTATCGTAAATGTCAGACAGCCATTGCCTTTGATGTTCTGTTAATTTTACGTTCTGACCGACAAGCTTACCCTCTGGCACTCTGCAATATTTCTCGATCCATATTGCATTGCGTTCGCTTCTCAGCAATTAGTTAAAATCTTCCCAAGGTTTGGATTCTTTGCCGCGTCCTTTTGCTGATGTACCAGCGACACTTTCGCTTATTGATTGTTTAGTAATTCTAAGACTTGCGGCCAATGCCAGCATTACGCGCGTCTCAGCAAGCAGCAAGCTTTTCATTTCTTTATAAATACGCATTGCGTCACCGTTTCTCATGATCAGCCTCATATCCATTTCTGAAATTAGCTTGTCTAGGTCACGGATTTGAACAACGGTTTTGCAATATTGCTCAAGTAGTGGCCGGTACGTCTCGCTGAAATAATCCGCCGCGTTATCATTAACTACAGCATTCCAAATTTTCTGTTCTTCGAATCCTAGGCCAATCGGCTCAAGTTTCTTCTTATCAACAACAGATAATCCAGAAAATCCGACAACATCGGCTGACTTTCTACCTCTTTGCAGCATATTTGTTCAACTTTTGATCAATTATTATCAATATTTAGCAAAACACGATTAGGCGCGCGGTCTTCCGCCTTAAAACCGTAGAGTTTTGATGCCCCCTACCTATTTCTATTTCTTATTCCAGTGGTGATTTGAATCCTGCGGCATTCCATTTACATCACACGATGTGTCAACGCCGCTCTTTTCTAATCTCTGCTTGTAAGAATCGTGACAGTGTTTACAACATGGAACCCAGTTACTTCTGTCCCAGAACACTTCGAAGTTACCTTTATGAGGTATTCTATGATCTACTACTGATGCCGCTGTGATTATCCCGCGATCTTCGCAGTATAAACAAAGCGGATTGTCTTTTAGAAAAGCATCTCTCTCGCGCTGCCACATTCTGTTATATCCGCGTCTGTGTGCACTTAAGCGCTGCATCTAATGCTTATTAAATAAATATTAACATACTTATACCAAAAAGCTGCATTGAAATCAAGTATTTATAAAGCAAAAAAGCCAGGCTGTTACACCCGGCTTTCGTTAGTACATCTATCTATCCGCGACGATTAATAAATGTGACTTTAGTTTACCATATCTTCTTTTGCATACATATCATAGATAATATTATCAATCTTGTCATATGCGTCGTTCCTGTATTGCCTAAAGCTTCGTATGCTTATGCCAACACAACGCGCTTTATCTTCGTCCTTACGCACATCAGTTAAGAACTCTAATCTTATGACTGATTGATGTAGTAAAGGTAGCGCATTAAATGCCGCATCTGTCTCCATGCAATCACGCTCTAACAACACATCATGTCCAACCGTTGATGGTGGCGTTAACCGCAAGAAGCTTACCTGTTTATTAAAACCAAGATGTACGCCGCTACCTAAGCGCCATCTAGCCCACCTTAATAATCTATTAACTATTATCGCGCGCGTCATGTAAAAAAGCCTTAGCCTTTTGAGCTAAAGCTTTTATTGATTTGTTTATGGTTAAACAAATTAAGCGTCTGGATTTTTGTCGTCCACTGCTTGAATCGCGTTTCCCAACACTGTCAGCTTATCGATAACAGGCGTTAGGTCCACGCTACCATTAGCCAATTGTTCTTGCAGTAATGCAATCGCTTCATTCAAAGAAGTAATCATTGCATCGCGCTCTGATAACGCGACATCTTTCTCAACGATTGCCTGGTCTTTCTCTGCAATAGCCGCATCTTTAACAGCCATAGCTGCATCACGTTCAGCAATAGCAGCTTCCAGTTGCGCTGTCTTTGTGGTTATCTCAGCATCAACCTTAGCAACCTGAGCAGTCAACGCATCAATCTTTACATTCAAATCATCTACTTGAGACATAAGCTTACTAACCTCTTCAGTTAAATTAAAAACAGCCTGAATTACATCTTCAGACCCCTTTACTTCCAAGTTCAAATTTTCAATGGTTATCTTCATAGAGCTATATTATACTTTAAAATCAATAACATTTGATCTGCTTATATTGTTAATGCATAAGTTTTCCTTGCTCAAAATTTTTAACGCAACCTTTAACTTTTCCCAGTATCTTCCACAAATCTTTATAAGTAAGCGCTATACATTTATTAGTATTATTGTCATTAATAAAAACAATAACCTCAGCAGAACTATCTTCAGCTACAGTCATCGATATCCTATTATCGTTATCAACAAACATTGACTGATAAGCATCGCTAAGCTCTGACTCCGTCATAAACAGACACCTCCACAATAACTAGATCTTCCTTACCGTAAAATTTTCCACCTGAATGAGTTATTACCTGCGAATCATCCTCATACACAACCTTATTCAACGCATCCTCAACCAGCTTGTAATAATTACTTACATCAGGCTTAACTACCGGAAGTATCTCTTTATCACATGCTTGTTTTTTTCTCCAATTCGACCATGAGTCAGGTGGCCTTTTAATCACAACAACATCCAAGTGAACCGGCAATTCCGTAGGCTTGCTTATCCCATACTCAAGCATTACATCTAAAGCAGTATCAGAAATTATCTTTTCATATTCTTTATTATTAGATGGCTTATAGAATCTAATAAATCCACCAGCAGCGGTTCCTCTTGGTCTGGATTGCGGAACAGCTTTTACGTTTACAACAAAGTCCAAGTATTTTCTAAGCTGCATTGTTTTCGCCTCTTTTTTTATACTTAGCCAAGTAAATATCTTTCAACTCTGGATCAATATCGTAGTAACCGTTCCATACAGTAATTTGACTAATAGTAGACTCGCTGCAAAAAAACTTATCAGCGATATGTTTTAATATCGTTCCATTAAATCTTAATTTCCTAATTTCTCTTATTTGGTCTATGCTAAATCTTGGATTGGTCTTTCCTGCATAGCTATAATTTCTGTAGTTTGCACGCTCAATTATGATCGTGCCATCTAGATAGTATTTTTTTAGATACCTTATTTCACCATTAAACATGCGACAGACTGTCGTCAAATGCATCCCTAATTTTTTAGCTATATCTCTAAGCCCGATACCTTCTTTTCTCATCCTTCCAGCAGCCAATATTTTATTAACATCAATACCATTAGCTGGCCTATAAAATTCTATGTATTCATTCTTTAGATCGGCGTCTAAATTCTTATAAGTGGCCCATGTTGTGATTTTGCATATAAACGATTCATTGAAATTAAATAATTCAGACAATTCAACAATTGATTTACCTGACTTTCTGCCATCTCTAATCGCTCTTATAATTTCATCAGATATTCTTGGTGGGGGCGTATATATATTATGCTGTGGTCTTTTATCTCTCCTAAAACCATTATCGTGAATAGTAGAAACATGATCATAAGAATGTTCTCCAGCTTCAATAGCCTTTAAAGCATTAATGGCCTGGTCAAAATTACCTGTCGCTATATCAACTATCGATAACATCTTTACCTCTTTGTAGAATGTACATGGCAATAATTTGTCACTCATAACCGATCCATAGCTAAATATTTGTTTTGCAAATCAAGCAGCCAGTATTCGTTAGGCAATCGATACAACCTGCAAAAAGCCTTCACTCCCATGCCATGAACACCACTTGATCCGGTATGGTGATCCGCACACAAGCAAACTGTCATGTAATCGCTTCTTGGTTCGCTGCCTTCTGCGATATGATGAACATGACCTAATACGTGTTGGCCGTCATACTCTCTACACAACACGCAACCAGTACTAGCAACCTTATCTAAATGATGTTTTTTAGAATTCATACGAAAGTAAAATAAAAATAACTATGTTTTACTTACAAGAGAAAAAGTAAAACAATCAAAACTCATATTGATTCGCTAATTGTTCAATTGCATCAGGAGTCATGCTTGGCCAATACTCAGTATGCAAGTAATGGCATATCTTTCTCGCCACCTCTTGATATTCGCCTTCGTCCATATTTTCAAAAGACAAGCTGCTAGGTATTCTCATCAGCTCCCACTTGCCATGTAAAAAAACTTTTAACTCATCACATCCGGCATTTGCTTCGATCTGCAACCGCTTTAGTGCATCATGCGGTTTATAACTACAAAACGATTCGATATTTTCAACAACCAATCCACCAATCTTGTGCAGCAATCGATTAAAACGCGGATTACGAAGCTTTGACATGCTTACTAATACCAAATCATTCAAGCTATATTTACGTGCTCGTAAACGCGATTCTGCGTAGTTGTCAGCAGGCATCAAGCAACCTTTTTGTACTTTAAAAAATATCTTTTCTTTACTCATATGACTGAATGCACCTAATCCTTAACGCAATCTCAAAAAATGATTTTCTAACTTGCTCATAAATATCATTGCTACTCTTTATCCTTGTTTTTAACTCTTCAATCTCTGCTTTAGTGCATTTGTAATGTTTCATTAGCAATTCAAAATCATCCACAAACTGCTTACTAATTTTTATTTTTTCTTCACTTTTCATTAGTTAAAATCCTGGCTAATGTAGGGGTTAAGGTGATATCCCTAACCGAACTACGGTGTAATTTGCCCAAATTGTCCCCAAGTCAAAACTAACGCAAGCTGCCTTATATGGCGGCCAACCAATCCCCACCGTCTCCGGTATCACCTTTTTTACGCTTGCTCGTCATGTCGCTGCATGATCCCCCCCTACAACAGGGATTCCAACTTGTTTCCTCTATAATTCCACGCCGCCGAGTGCCGCGCTTACTATCGTGTGGAGTACGGCCCTCAAGGCTTGCTGTAAATTAATTTCTTTATTTCTTGAGTTACTTTAAACACGCCAAATTTGACATGGTAATCATTGATATCAAAACCTATTACAGGAGGCATCCAGAAGCGTTTGCCGCTATCTAGTGCCACTTTTTCACCAACACCTGAATGATCGTTATCAGCTACCACAAATCCATCCATGCGCTTTGCAAACCGCCCTAAATTAGATGCGGAAAACGTAACGTAAATGGTGTGATTGATCTTAAGAGATTGGAGAATGACGTGAAGGCTTAAGCCTGATGCATAGCCCTCAACAAAAAAAACGCTATTTCCATTACCAATCTGGAAATAAGCATCTTGAGAAGATTGCCCGTAAAGGAATTTTTTATTCCCTTCGGCATTAATCATTTGGCAACCGACAACTGAATCGCCTTTGTACATTGGAATAACTAAAATACTTTCATCATCCTTGTACCAAACATTAGCGCTCATTTCTGCAAAACCTTTTTTGGCTAGATAAGGATGCAAGTTAAGTTCGCATTGGCTCAATATCCACTGAGCTTTTTTTGCCGCCTCAGAGTTAATCCTTGCGCGATATTGATAGTATTTAGCTGTTCTTTCTTTAATCTTTTGCTTTGCTTGTCCGTGGTCTTTTATTGATCCAGAAAACCATATGACTGGTGACTCATGAACCGCGTGATCTTGAACCCATCCAAAATCGCCAGCATAAAAATAAGCACCATTCTTTTTATTTGGTTTGGATTCGGTAGCGCATCTAACAATACGGCTGAATGATAACGTGTCAATAACAAGGCCATGGCTAGATGCAAATTGGATAAAATCGTTCATTTAGATTTCCTATTGGCAAATTTAATGAACCTAGATTTAATCCAATCGCTTACGTCGCCGGTTAATGGCTCTCTACCTTCCGCAAATCTAGGCCATTCACCAAACTTTTCTCGATACTTAACTCTAGCCCAGCTAGGCTTATAGCGCGGTTTAGAGTCTTGATATGTTAGTAACTGGTGGAAGAATGACCGTCTATAGTCAGCTTCTTTTTTTAATGTATCGCCAAGCTCGACCAACTCACCAGACTTAACAATAACATCATTATTTTTCTGTTTAACATAGCCGCAACATGGGCATATATCAGTTCTATGTGGCCATAAATGAGAACATTTAGGACATTTTGCGGATTCTTTTTCTGCTTTAGTTGGTTCTTTCTTTGGCTTCTCTTTGCCATCGTCAAGAATAGAAACACCGTGACAATATAACTCTTCCCAATCTTCTTTGAACCTTAAGTAATTACCAGAATGGTCAAGCCACAATGCAAATTCTTTACCAAAACATGGGCGCATAACTCTGCCCATTTGCTGCACGTGTGAAGATAAAGACTTGGTGAAAGGCCTTGCTGATATCCCTATTTTTACATCTGGAACATCAAAGCCTTTTGTAAGAATGTCTGTAGCAATAAGTCCATGAATACTGCTATCTTCCTTGCTAAATTCTTTTATTGCTTCAGCTTTAAATTCATCATCATCTTTGTAACTCAATGAAATAAAGTTATATCCAGCCTGTGCGAATTTGTCTTGAAGATCAGCTCCATGGGCAACGCCAGCACAAAACACTATCGTTTTTTCTGGTTTACCAAATATCTGATGAGTTTTTTTTGCCCATTCCGAAACAACATCACCGGTTATTTTTATTCCTCTTTCAGTTGCCTCACTTTGAGACCATTCACCAGCAACCTTTTTGGCGCCAGTCATATCAATTTCTTTTGATATAAAAACTTTCAATGGAACTAACGAAGCCTCGTTAACCAAGTCACTTGTAGTGATCTCACTAATCACGTTGGTGTATATCGATCCCAATCCTTTAGTGAACGGAGAAGCAGTTAATCCAATCGTTTTAACGCCGGAATTTTTAATAAAATCAGATACCGACTTTCTGATGGTGTGAGCCTCATCAACGATGAGTAGCTTTAATCCTGGGAATGCTCCGCGAGCTTCAAGTGTTTGTGTGCTGCATATTTGAATTTTTTCGTAAGACCTATAGCGCCAATGTCCAGCCATTAACACGCCGTGCTCAATGTTATATTTTTCCAATCTTGCGCTAGTCTGTTCTACCAAAACGCGCCGATCTAATACCATCGCGGCGCTGTTTCCTGCATTAGCCGTTGCGACTAATAAAGATATTGCTGATTCAGTTTTGCCAGCGCCGGTAGGCATGTACAAAATCTGGCTTGAGTGTCCATCTCTAAAGCCTTCGCGCAACGCGTTAAGACTTCTTTCTTGATATGGACGCAGGATAAACATTATTGCGCAAATCCTACTTTTTTGAGCTTAGACTGATACCATTTGCACTGACCTTCCAAATCTCTAACCTTGTTCAGGAGGTGATCTCTGGAAGATGTTGTAGCGTGTAAAGTGGCTTCTAACGTCTTAACCTGCCTGCGTAAATCCTCTATGATTTCAGCAGCACTACTAATCTCTATATCATCCGGTAACTGACCTGTGGCAATAGCATCTTTTAACTTTGCGTTTTCTTCATCCAGCATTACCACAGCATCTTTTAACTCTAGAATGATCTGATCGCGATCATCAGAACAATCATCAATCTCTTCAGGTATTTCTTCTTTTGTTTTTCTTGGCGATATTTTCTCAACTGCTTTTGGTAAAGATATCTCACCGTGCGCCACTTGTTTAGCTAACTCAGGATCGGCCTTGGCTACACTATCTGCTTTCATCTGAGTTATTCTGCTAACACCTGATGCAGCAGCTCTTTTTTCTACAGTATCAAAGTCAACTGCTTTACTTTGATCTGACTTTTCTACAGTATCAAAGTCAACTGCTTTACTTTGATCTGACGTTTTTCTTGGCGATATTTTCTCAACTGCTTTTGGTAAAGATATCTCACCGTGTGCTACCTGTTTAGCTAACTCAGGATCGGCTTTTGCTACCTTGTCGGCCATCCGTTGAGTACGTTCGCTTGCTCCAGATTCAGCAGCTCTTGATGCTATAGTATCAAGTGGCAACGTTGCCTTTTGATCTGACTTTCTATCGCCACCGTGACTATTAGCCTTGCTCCAATCCTGCGCACTAGCAACAATGGCCGCCTGTTGGCCTGGTGTCATGTGTCTTCTGTGTAAATTTACAGACAACACAAATGAAACAATATTGTCACCATCGAACTCAACAAACTTAGGTTCTATGCCAGCTTCAACGCATGCTCTATAACGATTCCCACCGTCAAGAATCATGCCGTCCTTAAGTACAATAGGCTGCCTTAACCCATTCTGTTTAATATCTTCTTTAAGCGCATTAAATTCATTCCCGTCTAATCTTGGGAATAATGTGCACAGCGGGTGTAATTCGTAATTCATATTTATCCTTTTAGACGCCGGACGTTTCCGCCCGGCTTGCACTTTTTATTTGCTACTCAATCCATCTGAGGCCGATTTTTCGGCTTACGCTGTGGCGCTGGATTGCTCATTCACACACTTAAGGAGAGCGTGTTCGTAGAATAAAAAAAGCCAGCAGGATAAGGGAGGGGAACCTGCTGGCAAAGTGCGCAGATAGCAGCGCTATGGATAACCTTTAAAGCTTTCACTTAATTTTCCTTTTCCGATAATTCAGGCCATATTTCGTGATAGTTGTCAGGAAAAAGATTTTTCCTGTTTATTTCATTATTTGTTTTCTTCTCAAGAATAGGAGCTAGCCTTATCAATCTTCCTTCTGGTATTGAATTGTTTTTATTCCACTCAAAAACAGAAGGTTCTTTTATTCCTAAAATCCTAGCCACAGAAGAGGCACCACCTAATACTTTTATTAATTCCTTTGCTGTTCTCATATTTTTTTACTAATGAACTAAATATGAATACTAGGCATTCCGAATAAAAATGTCAAGGAATACCTGTAATACATGCAAATAAAAAATTTATTCTAAAAACTAGGAATGCCTATTGACAATAAAACTAGGAATGCCTAGAATTGTATTTAACAAATAAATAAATGTAAGAGCAAAATGCTAAACGAATCTGATTACGAATACCTAGATTTTCAAGAAATAAACAACAAACGGCTTGAGTTGATGGCAGTTAGATTGCGCGAAGAAATGCCACAACTATTTGACCTCATTGCTGATGAATACGGACCAATTGGATTAACTTCGATCGCATGTGAGATCGATGAAACATTTCCAAAACTGTCCGCGATCCTTGAGCGCGAAACAGAATCGCAACTTGAATCGTGGTGCGAAAAAGAAAACGAATACCAAAAAAGCAATACCGATGCTGATGATCCGGCTAACTACTTAAAGCGAGACGCAAGAAGATGAAAATAACAAAAGAAAACTTAATTGCATGGCAAGCGAGCAGTGAATATGTTGATTTTTTCAATAAACAATTCACGTCAGGCGAGGCTGAACATCAAGATGTTTTAAACGCACTAGCAGAAGAAAATGAAGTTGCATTTGCGAAATGGCTTATTAGTAAAGTTGGCAAAAATTACGATGCAATTGAATTAGATGAAATTATCGGGAATAAATCCTTCTTTTTTGCTGGATCTATCAAAGTAAGAAAAAATATAAAAATAGAAGGATTCTTAATAGCTGGGGGCAGCATTAAGGCCGGATGTGGCATTGAGGCTGGAGATGGCATTAAGGCCGGATTGGGCATTGAGGCCGGATTGGTCATTGAGGCTGGAGATGGCATTGAGGCCAGATGGGGCATTAAGGCCGGATGTGGCATTAAGGCCGGATGGGGCATTAAGGCCGGAGATGACATTAAGGCCGGATGGGGCATTAAGGCCGGAGATGGCATTAAGGCTGGATGGGGCATTGAGGCTGGAGATGGCATTGAGGCTGGAGATGGCATTGAGGCCAGATGGGGCATTGAGGCTGGAGATGACATTAAGGCCGGATGGGGCATTAAGGCCGGAGAGGGCATTGAGGCTGGATGGGGCATTGAGGCTGGAGAGGGCATTAATGCTGGATGGGGCATTGAGGCTGGATATGGCATTGAGGCTGGAGAGGGCATTAAGGCTGGATGGGGCATTGAGGCTGGAGATGGCATTAAGGCCGGATGGGGCATTAAGGCTGGATGGGGCATTAAGGCCGGAGAGGGCATTAAGGCCGGAGAGGGCATTGAGGCTGGATGGGGCATTGAGGCTGGAGAGGGCATTAAGGCTGGTGTTGAATTTGGAATATTTGCTGGTTTAAAAATAAAAATACCAGAATGGAGCACTCAGGCAATAGTGAAAGCTAGAGAAAAGCCTATGAATTTAATTAGTGGATTTTGGAATGAGTAATTTTGTTAAAAGATATCGCTTTTGGCTAAGAAATGGATTTGATGTATTAGAAGCAGCAATACAAGCGCACAGAATAAAAGATGAAAACTTTTATAAGCAGCAAAGAAAGATGAAACACATTTTTAAATTACATTAATCGGAGAAAAAAATGAGTACATTTTATTACTTAATCGCAGCAATAATGACAAGCCAAGCAAATGTTGGTTACAAAGGATTCGACGCAGCAGTAGTAGCAAAATACACAAACGCAACAGCATGTTCTAACGCAGCAGCAAGTGTTGAAAACTTGCTGGTTGATCTAACGCCAACAACAACGGTTATTAACTCTAACACGCATGCTTTCTGTGTAACCGCGCCAAGCGTTTCAAGTGGAGTGAGCTACACGCTGGTTTCTCAATACTGGGACGGTCGCAATAACTCAGCAAGAAATGTCCATAAGTTTTCTATACCTAACTTCCAATCGAACGCTGGATGTGTAGCTGCTGGCGAAATGATTGAAACCAGCATCGAACAACATTACGCAACAGCAAGCATACCGAATGTGTTCGTTGACTACCGTTGCGTGCAAGTTCAGTAATTAATAAAAGCCGGAGTAATCCGGCTTAAATGGAGAGTGATATGAATATCGATACAGATTACGAAGAAAAAAGAGACCTAAGAATGATCGTCGGTTTTATTGTAATTACTGTGTTTGTTGTGATGATGGTAAGTGTAACGATGGCCGCATTTAAATACTTAAATGACGGAGATTATCCAGGCGAATACACTCATCTTTATTATGAATCATGCCAAGGAGAGAGTCATGGACAAGAACACTGATTTGAAGAACTTTAGAGCGCAAAAAGAAAGCGAAAAGTTAGAAGTATTTACCTGGTGCTTTGTTGCGGTGGTTGTGATGATGTGCTTTGCTGTTCTTAAGCAGAGCATCGATGACGGATTAGAAAGATATAACGATCAACTTGTTTACGTGTGTCACCAGGACGGCGAGTTATGAAATACATAAAACTATTTTTCAGGCTTAAAAAATCAGGAATGAGCTTGAAAGACGCGGTGGAAGGAGTCTTTATATTTAGACGGATTGATTTGATAGTGAGAGGCAAGTAAACATGGACGAGAAATATAAAAAGATACTAATGAACAAATTTATCGAATTTGTTCACGCAGACAGACAAAATAGTCAATTATTTTATAGTTTACACATAAACAAAAAGAGACTTTGCGAACAAATATGGCTAGAAGCAACAAGACAGGCTGATGAGAGGAATTCGATCAAATGAGAGAAAATGAAAAATTTACTGAATGCGAGCTTTTTTTGTTAAGAAATTGTTTATTGCAAAGCATATCAAGCAATCATAAATATGCTCAAGAAGATTTACAGAATTCATTAAATAATATTTCTGATCTTAGTTTTTCTTCTTCTGAAGAAAGACTAGAAAAGCTACGCAACATTATCAAAGACACAAACTACGCGATTGATCATATAGAAAAACTTAATAAGTTACTAGAAAAATTTAAGTAATAAATAAAATGACTGAGCGCATCTACCAAACAGAAGAAATAAAAGACTTATTCGCTGCGCTTGTTAAAGTTCAAGCCGGACTTAAACATGCAAAGAAGAAAGAAGATAATCCGTTTTATAAATCAAAATATGCAGGATTGCCTGAAGTTATAGACGCATCAAGAAAACTACTAACAGATAACGGACTTGCGATTAGTCAATCCACTGATTACGAGACAGTAGATTTGCGTCCTGTGCTTATAACGCAACTAACGCACAGCTCAGGACAATGGATTAGAGGTTACTATCCAATTATATATACTAAACAAGACCCGCAAGCGCTTGGATCAGCACTAACTTATGCGCGCCGCTATGCGTACATGGCTATTATTGGACTTGCCGCAGAAGATGAAGACGATGATGGAAACGCTGCATCAGGAATTAAAACAAAACTGCCTGATGGAATTAAAACAAAACTGCCTGATCTATCCGCTGAAAACTTTGCTAAAAATAAAAACAAATGGAAAGAATCTATTAGCAAAGGCAAGTCAATCGATGATCTTATATCTATCTTAAGCACTAAGTACACGGTTACAGATAAGCAGATAGACGAGATTAAATCATGGCAGGCGTAATCTGTAACTTAAAACAAGGAACTGATGAATGGCTGGCGTTTAGAAATAATCACTTTAGTTCTAGCGAAGCATCAGCAATGCTAGGTATATCAAAACACATGACACGCGACGAACTACTTTTTAAAAAGTACACCGGAATTGAAAAAGAATACAACAGCTACACGCTTAATCTTTTTCAGCGCGGACACGAAGCAGAAGAAAGCGCTAGAAGAATAATTGAAAAACAAATAAACGATGACTTGTTTCCTGCTGTGTATGTAATGAGTGACTTAATGGCGTCAGTTGATGGCATAACAATAAATGGCTCAATTGCTTTCGAACACAAGCTATTTAACTTGAGACTTCATGATTCAGTCAGCAAAGGAATATTGCCAAAAGAATATGAGCCGCAATGCCAGCAGATTATGATGGTAACAGGCGCGAGCAAGTTAATATTTGTGTGTTCTGACGGTACAGAAGAAAAGATAGCGCAAATGGAATTAATGCCGGATAACAGTTATTTCAAAAAATTGTTAGATGGATGGATGGATTTCAAGATTGATTTAGAAAATTACGGTAATAAAGGAACTATAAATGGCATCAGTTAACAGAGCAACAATAATAGGAAACCTTGGAAATGATCCAGAAATTAGATATTCATCTGGCGGTGATGCTATAGCAAACTTAAGTATAGCCACCACTGACAATTGGAAAGATAAGAATGGAGATAAGCAAGAGAAAACAGAATGGCATCGTGTGACTATGTTCGGAAAGCTGGCTGAAATCGCGTGTGAATATCTACACAAAGGATCATTAGTCTACATCGAAGGCGCGCTCAGGACGCAGGAATGGACAGACAAAGAAAATATAAAACGCTACACCACCGTGATTATCGCAGACACGATGAAAATGCTCGGTAAGCGTGAAAAACAAAAAGAAGAAAGAAGTCACTCCACGGCATCAACTGCCGTTGATGATGATATTCCATTTTAATCTTAATCTGTTTAAATAATCGAAGGAGAGAGTAGTGAATAAATTGATATCATCAATATTAATAGTAACCGTTTTAACCGCATGCGCTGGCCGTACACCAAGGCCAGTCGACGCCATGAAAGTTACTGATAAAGAATTAACTTGTGAGCAAATTCAAAATGAATTGCTGCTATCAAATAACGAAATCAGCAGGCTTTCAGTCGATGCTGACAAGACAGCTAAGAATGTCGCGCTCGGTATTGCTGGCTGGTTTTTGCTAATCCCATGGTTTTTCATGGATTTAAAGAACGCAGAAAAAACGGAAATGGAAGCACATCGCCAAAGAATCAATACACTTAATTTGATGTATATGAATAAAAAATGCGGACAATCATGAGTGAAAAAGACAACATAGATGGAAGAAAAAAAGCGCTATTAGAAATAATAGAAAACTGCATGAGAGAACTTGAATATGATTATTTCTACTCAGTTACAGAACTTACGATTGAAAGAAATCAAACAATTGAAACGCTTAGATCGCTTTGCGAAAAACACGGAGATCAAGATTGGGAATGCAACACCCACATTAAAGACATCATAGAAAAACATTTAATCAATCATCTGATAAATAAATGACATATACACGCGACGTTAAACATTTAGACAAGATAGACATCTACAGAATACTTGATTTATACGGAGTTGAATCGCCAGCGTTGCAACATGCGATTAAAAAATTACTATGTTCTGGTCAGCGCGGATATAAAAATGAATATCAAGATGTTGTAGAAGCAGCAAAATCGATCGATCGGTGGTTAGATATGAGGCGTGAGGATAATAATGGAGCTATGTAATATATCAACATCAGACATATTTGCTTTTGTATTATAAGGAATAGATGACAATCACAGCAAAAGTAATAGCTGATTCAATCGCTAACGATATTAGACTTACAACGTTAGAACTTGAATATCCAAGATTTATCCACAGTGAATTCATGACTCATCGGATGTTCTGTTTATATGGGGATTCATTATTAGAATTTGATTTACCTAAAGGACAAGGAGAATATAAAAGAGTATTTACTATGACTCTTCGGGAATTTGCCTATAAATGGTTTAATGGTGATTCCAAAGGAAGATCATTAAGACATAGGTTGTCTAATATGAGGATCAGACAACTAAATGAGTCTACTCAAAAAATAGAAACCTGTACGGTGCGAGATTGTTTTATTTCAGGGGGAAAAGAAGTTTTTGAAATAACTGCTGGCGGAATGTCAGTGGCTGGTAGTAAAGATCATAGGATTTTAACAGTAGATGGGTGGAAAAGAATAGAAGAATTAGAAGTTGATAAAGACTACATTATAACTAGAGCTTTTGGGAAATTAGACGAAGATGTAAATGATCCAATCCGATTAAAGAAATTTGGAGATAATTGGAAATCAACTTGGCTGAATCAAATTCGACAAGATAAGTTAATAGACCAAAACTTTAGTTGTTATGACTGCGGTACTGAACTACTTATTGCCGCTCACGATTTACACCATGTAATTCCTGTATATATGGATGAGTCAAAAGCATTTGATTACAATAATATTGTTGCATTGTGCAAAGACTGTCATCAAGAAAGACACAGAATACAGGGGTGGCAAGGGGGAACTTATCTTTATGGCAAGCCTGAATTATTGCAATCTATTAAATCTTTAGGACATAAAGAAACATTTGATTTAGAGATGGATAGTGAGTATGAAAATTTTATAGCCAATGGCATTGTGGTACATAACAGTAGGAATGCTAGCAGCAGCAGAGCTATACCAGTTAATAAGATGATTGAAAAGGTACGTAATGATCCGGCCATGCCTATACACTGGGGAAGAAACCAGAAAGGAATGCAAGCCGATGAAGAGTTAAATATTTTCGATAAAGAACAAGCGATACAAGACTGGAGATACGGCGCACTTCGCGCGGTAGATGTGGCAATAAGAATTAGTGAATTAGAGATACACAAGCAAATAGTAAACCGCTTAACAGAACCATTTCAACACATCAAGGTTATTGTAACCGCAACCGAATGGGATAATTTTTTCAAATTACGTTTGCATCCTGATGCGCAACCAGAGATTCAGGAGTTGGCAAGATGTATTAGGAAGGCTATGGATTATTATACCCCAATAGAATTGGAGCGCGGAGAATGGCATCTGCCTTATGTTGTTGCTGAGGATTGTGTTAAAACAACAACAGATAATTTTGTAAAGCTTTCTGTGGCCAGATGTGCAAGGGTTAGCTACCTAAATCATGATAACGAAAACCCTGATATTGATAAAGATATTGCCCTAGCAGATAGGTTACTAGAGGCTGGACACATGAGCCCGTTTGAGCACCAAGCTACGCCTATGGATTTTGCTAAGGATACATATGAACTAACTTGGGAAAAAGGAGTAACTCACAGAGATAGAAAAGATAATCTGTGGAGTGCTAATTTTCGCGGCTGGATTATGTATAGGAAATTATTGGATGTTTGAGATTTGGAAAGAAATTATAGGTTATGAGGGTAGGTATAAAATCTCTAATCTTGGAAATGTCCATAGTATGAAAACTGAAGACAATCTGAAATTAAAAACAGATATCCATGGATATTGTTATGTTAATTTGTTTGATGGACTTAAACATAAGTCTTACAAAATACATAGATTAGTAGCAACCCATTTTTTAGATAACCCTGAAAATAAGCCTCAAGTAAATCATTTGGACTTTGATCGTCAAAATAATAAAATAAACAATTTGGAGTGGTGTACTGTAAGTGAAAATCATAAGCATACTTGGAAGAATGGGAGAGGATTTAATCCTTTACACATAAAAGGATTAAACAACCCTAATACTAAGTATTCATTAGATGATATTAATGAGATGATCAACTTAAGAAATAATGGTGAGAGTTACCAAGGTATTGCCTCTCACTTTGGATGTAGTCATAGTACAGTACAAAGATTAACAAAACAATACAGGCAGACACTATGAACGAATTAATTACAAAAGTATTGGCGTGGGCAGAAGATAGAAATATATTGGAAGGATCTACGCCGAAAGACCAATTTATTAAAGCAATGTCTGAATTTGGAGAGTTAGCTGATGCGTTAGCAAAGAACAACAAAGACGAAGTAATGGACGCCGTAGGTGATCATCTTGTATGCCTAATCAACATGTGTGGAATTCTTCAAATTGATATAGCAGAATGTTTGCAGCAAGCTTATGATCAAATAAAGGATAGAAAAGGCGTAATGTTCAACGGCGTGTTCGTGAAGGAATCAGATCCGAACTACGAAAGAATTAGAAAACATCTTAATTTTAATAATTAAAACAATGATCGGCGTTAATACTCTTGCAGCAATAAATAATATTAATAATCAAGATACGACAGCAGAATCAGTCGTAATTATATTTTGCATTATCATCTTGGTTGTAGTCGCAATTGCTTTTATTACGCTATCAAAACGTAACCAAAATGGAAAATTACCAAATAATACTAGAGCCAGATGAAGACATTGGTTTTTGTGCCAGATCAAATAAAATGAAAGGATGTTTTGCGGAAGGAGATACGATTGCAGAAGCTATTTTTAATTTTAATAAATCTGCAAAATCATGGATTCTTGTTGCTAAGGATATAGGTTACTTACCTTGCAAAAATAAAGTAGTATGAGACGTATTCATATACGTAATAACAAAGCGCGATATTAGCGGTGGCGACAAGAATCAAAATAATATAATCGTCCCACCGCCAGTTCATTACTTAATAGTCTGAGCTTTAGCTTTTTCTGTTTCTTCAAGCAGCTTAGATAGTCCTTCTAGGCCTACTTTCTGCAGCAGCAAAATGCCTTCGTATGGCATATTTGACCAAACCTGATCATTCTTTGAGAATGCGGTTCCGTCTAATTTTCTGATTTCAGTAGTAACTGTTACATTGTACATATTTAAACTCCTATTAATTAATAAGGTGTTTTTCTCACAAGCCATGATTTAAAAGCATTATAAGAATCTCTTAAAAGTCCTTTAAACATAGCAACATAAGAAATCTTTATCATTGAACTACCTCAACTAAAGGTAAGCACAATGCGCGTAAGTCGTTATATTGATTTACTAATTGCTGAGCGGTTGCGTAGTCATTCCGAACGTTTTCTGCATCCGATACAGAAAGTTCTGCTCGATCGGTGGCGCTATCAGGCTGGCTGGTGCTTTCGGTTTTGGCGGACAATCCACTGCTACCGGCACATTTTTTGGTGTTGACGAACATGCGCTGAGCACTAAGCTCAGTAAGGCGGTTATCAAGATCAGTTCTTTCTTTTTCGTGCTCATTGATTACTCCTAGTAAAATCTTTTCATATTCATTTTGTTGACGTTCAATAGCTTCTAAATGCTGTTTTTTAATAGCTTCCTGCTTAGCCATAAAAACAGATTCTTTCTTAAGCCATTCTGAACGTTCAGATTCTTTGCCGGCGTTATATACATAAGCCAAGCAAGCTACAGTTAATATTGCTATTGCTGCTATTTTTAGCCACACTTGTTTTGCCGTTAGAAATGTTTTTATCAAAGTTGAATACATATTTATCCTTTATCAGCCGATCCGGTGTATAGCTTGACCATGTAACCAAGTAGGATAGTTACAGGCGTTTGAATTGCCGTTATTACCGCAGCGACTTCTAGGCCAGGCAAAGCGCTGGCGTTTGCATATTCAAAGCTATAGTGAGTAACAAGCCAAGTTAGAACGCACGCAAATATAAGCAGCGAACGTCTAAACAACCGATGATTTTTTAACTGCTCACTTAACCAAGCCATTGAATTAGTGTCTTTGCAAAAGTCGCTACAAATACAATCATGATCAGAACGACAAGCACTTTCTTTGCTGCTTGCATCAATTCTTTTAAATGTTGTTCTAGCACTATTTAAGCCTATGTTTGGTTTCACCGCGATCACGTTTACGTACAAACTCAACGTGAGTCATAGCGTTCAATTTTAAAAATTCGCGTATCGTTTTTGTGTCACTACTGGTGAGCATGTTGTCGCTTATTAAGCCTTTTATAATGCCTTTAGTGCTTTCTCTAACCATTACAAAAGACCAGTCATATACACTACCAAATCCATCATTATCAGGATGACCACGAACAAGCCAACATTCAGGATTGTTTGCAATTTGTTCGAACGAAATATTTCCGAAGTCTTGGATTGTCATTCTAAGAATTTGTGCGTGTCAGGATTGACTCCACATAGCTTGAAGTATTCTGATGCAGTTGTAACAACACATCTTCCGGCTTCCTCATGCGCAGCAACAACATCACACCATCGTTTTAAATGATCAACATAAAAACTTGTTGCTCCAGGATAAGCATTAGGAGTAGAAGAACCTCCGGCTATCGCAGTATGGCCGTAAGTCATCATTCCCTGGCCGCGCAAAATGCTGCCGTTGATCATCGAGTCAACTTGCCATGGATTAGACTTCTCTATACTAAATCTATTTAAATAAAACGGATTGCATCCAGCCAGCAAAGGATTTATTGAGTCACCGACTGTAGCAGCACTTAACCTGTAACCTGCGTTTTTAATGATAGAAATAGATTCATCATCATATTGACCGAATGGCCACGCCATATATTTTGCGGCTTCAGATATTCCCCTGGACGTCCAATAATCCTGAGACATTTTTATTGCTCTGTTTTTTTCAATCGTGGTGGATGTGTCCATGTTTTCATGAGATCGAGTATGCCCCCATATCTCATGCCCAAGTTTGCGTAATCTTTCTATATCATCAATGTAAATATAATTACCAAGGGGATCAGCAGAATACACACTAACCTGCGCCATTGTTGTTTTCCATCCGTACGACTCGATTACGGGAACCGCAAGGTCTGACCAAGAATTAGGAACATCATCAGCCATCCACATTATCGCGCCCTTGGCCCATCCTTGAGGCGCTGTTAATACACTACCAACATAAACAACTGTTTCTGTTGCTTGCGCAGCGGTTACTCTCACGCGCATTCTTATACTTCTGCTCTGGTTTGCTTGTGTTTGTGTGCCTGAATTTGTCCAAGCATTACCCATAGTGGTTCCAACGGTTCCATATTGAGCGCCACCAATAGAATTCTCAACATGCAGCATGGTTAATAAATTATAACCACGAGAAACTCTATCATTTACGGACCAAGCCGCCAGTCTATAATCCGTTCCGCTGACTGTTGCACCATCGGAAACAAGCACTTGCATTGAAATATCAGCAACACGAACAGGTATATATACCAAAAACATCCACACATCATTAGGCTGCATCTGCCAAGGTGTGAGGTTAAAATAATCTAATGTCTGGTAATTTGTGTTCCCAGAAGGAATAGTTATTTTAGCCATGCCTCCGCCGGTGAACATGTCCGTCATTGACGTGTCAAGCGCTATAGTTCCACCCAATTCAGTCTTGGTTGTGTAAGCAGTAACATCATCGGCCCGGTAAGGCTTGCATCTAACAGTCGGAAGTTGATTAATAAATCTGTTGTAATGGTAAGCCCCGCCCTCTACTTTATTGAGCCACTGCCTTTCTGTTCCAATAAATCCATTATCTACAGCGATTCTATAAGCTGATTTGCCAGCTTTTGCGACATTAGTAATAGGTATCATGATGTTATATCGCTTAATACTCTGATTCGAAATGTTCTTGTGCTTTCAACCTGACTTGATGGTGATGTATACTGAACATCAACAAGTAATCCAGTAATAGGCCATGAAGTGGTATTTGCAAAAGTTAATGTATATTCACCGTTTGCCGCATTCACTAATGAGATCGATGGCGTGGAGATCAATGTTCCAGAATTTGTTTTTGCTTGCGCCGCTAGCACATACCCAGTTATATTAAAAACGCTTCCATCGCTATTCAGCGCTTGCATATCAAGCACTAACGGATCATCGCCGCGCTTGTGATCAATGATTACATCATTGTCAACGGCTATTGATAAATCATTATTTGGCGTTCTGATATCTAATACAGGATCATAGATGTAACTCCCGCCATGGCCAGCATAAACATCGCTTGTAATTTGATCCCACACGCCCATAATAAATACTCACAATATCATTGACCAAAAGGCAACTGAAAATGCGGACCGTCTTTAAACGATTTCCAATCACCGCCCCATTCAATATCTATATTTAATTCATAAGCTGCTTGTTTCATCGCTTTAGCCAATTTAGTGTATAGCGGCCAATCCCATCTGATCTCGCCGCAAACAATCGCCGCAAGATCAACAGCATGCCCTGTAATATGCCTACTATTCATTGTCTTAGATGCGCCTGCTTTTACTAATTCTGCCTGCCGTTCTTTAGTTCGCAAGCCTTCAGTAACAGCAAAATCAATTTCTGAAAGTTCCAAAGCGCGATGGACAACACTAACCAGATCAACATTCACGCCTTTTAGCTTATCTATTGATCTTTGACTAAAAATATATGACATTATACTAAAACTTTGACTAAAAATATATGACATTATACTAAAAAAGACTCGTTATTAGGTCTTTGAGTGATATTTTTCCGGACAAAACGCCATAAAGCATAATAATGAATGACGCAAGCAAGAAGAACACAGAAGCAGCGCCTAGCCGCATGCCAGAAATAAATCCTTTTGCGTGAACAAATCTGTCATGTATTTCAGATAGTTGAGATTCCATTTTCTCTACGCGATTCAAAAGCACCTCATGGCCTTTTATAAGTTTCTCAGCACATTCAGGACTCAGCGGGCACGAGTCAGAATCTCTACGTCTTTCCAATCCAGTTCGCCTTTCCATGCTCAAAACAACAATAATGCAGCAATCACACCTATCATTGATCCGACACCAAGACCGGAACAGAAAATAATAATTGCAAAATCATTGTCTTTGCCTTGCTTGAATTCTTCTTGTTCTGTAACAAGATAATTTTCAGCAACTTTTATAAGTTTGTTTATTTCATTTTCAGCGACTTCTTTAATCTCGAACACGTTACTTTTTTGAATCGTTTCTTTTGCTTTGTCAAACTCATTAAATATATTCATAAGTCCTCAATCTAAATCAAGTCATCTTCATTACCATCGTTGTAATCACGGTCCAGCCAGCTATCAAACCGCATAAAAACTTCAAAATTAGTTTCGTTTATGTATTGCATTACAATGTTAAAAATCACGCCGCCAAACGGTACAAATTCTTTTTGTTCCCAGCGGATTTTGTTAAGCGGTGTGGTTGCGTATGTGGCTTCTATCGCACTATTTACATCAGCATAAATTGACCCAGGCATTTGATATAGCCAACCTTTTAGTGCGTATAAACTTACTGTTTTACGATGGTGATCAAGCAGCCATTGCCAATGCGAAGGAATATAGTCAAAAGAATCTGCAACATAACCACTAATATAAGGAATGGTTCCAAGCTGTCCTGATGCGTTTGTGCCATGCCGCTTGACCCACATCCCAACTTGACCGGATATAATAGAATTACCATCTGATGGCGTATCGTATTGATATATTCCATCATTCTCTAATAATCCTTCATCAACAAATCTGATCGGACCATGAGTTACCGTATTCCAGATAATGCTTGCACCAGACGGTACTGAAAAGTGAATGTTGAAACCGACAGCTTCCTGCTTCCCTTCTGCGGTGTTATATAAAATAATATTATTAGCCATTATTCGCTTTCATCCCACAACTCAGCAGCATCCCACAGACTAATCATCTGAGCATCGGTATATGACATTTCTGTTTTTATTATGTCCCATATATTGCCACGCGCTTTAACGTTCTTTTTATTCTCCCATCTCACTTTATTCATTGGAGATGTAGCATAAGTAGACGTAACAGCGCTATCGATCGTTGTCAAAAGGCTTTGGCTATGCAACTCAAACTTAAGTTGCCACGTTCTTATAATCTTGTCGTAAGCGGCCTCAATAGCAGCAAGGTGTCCAGCAATATAACTACCGCTCAACAGATGCAATGATGGCGATGTTTCTCGCGTAAAACGTCCGATATTTGCCTGTATTTGCGCATCAGTCCAAGGCGTTCCAACATCGTTAATTGCTTCGCCGTCTACTAACTCATCCCAGACTAATGTGTCGCTACCAAGCGTATAAGAACCGCTTTCTTCAATTACATAAACAACTTGTTCGCCGCTTGTTTTGTTTACTATGACATTGTAATTAGCCATAGTTAACCCACATCAAGTTTAACAATTTGAAAATAAGCGCCAGTAGTAGACGTTAATCCAGTCGTTTGCGGATGCGCTCTAAGAAAAGTACCCGCAGCAATAGTTCCAGTAAAACTTATTGTTCCGGTAGATGCTGCTGGAGCAGAACAAAGCCTATCTCCAACCGCAGGAGCCGCAATAAGAGATGCCGCATTTTTTGATATGTGAAGCTGTATCGTCCCCGCAGGCTCGTGATAAGTCACACAATAAACACCGGTTGTTTTTATCTCGAAACTAGCTCCATTTGTTGGACTTAAAACACCAGCAATGGCCGTGCCAGTATTTATTGCCGCCGTCCCAAAGTTACGGATGAATGTATTTGTTGTCCCATATCCAGCGCCAGTTTCATACCTTACTTCGCTTTTTGTTATTGCGGACGAAGCTGGAGGCACTATACTAATTCGCCAATTTGAGATTGGCCCAGTCCCTGCGAATGATATTGGATCAACAACTAACGAAGTACCGCTATATGACCTGACTATAGCAACCATGCGGTTGCTTGTATCAGCAGTTGCTATTGATATGATACTTACATACATGCCTTTCTGAAATGACAGACCAGCTTGAGTAACAAATGTTTTTCCTAGCGCTCCATCGATTGATACAGATGAAGTGCTGGTTCCAGTAAATGAACCATTGTTGAATCCGACAACGGCCTCATTTAATTCATCGATAAGCCTAGGAAAATTTGTTTCAAAGAATGCATCTACATAAGCTGGAAAGGATGGATCAAGCTTACCTGGTGATGGATCAACTGATGTAATAGCCATTAAATTAGCTCCTCGATATCTAGCTCACAGTAATTGAGCGTAGGAAAAGAAAGTACAACACGAAAGTTTTGGAAGAATCCATGCGCGATTGTGTATTCATAGGTTTCTGAAGAAACGCCAACAAAGACACACGGAATTGAAAGCAGTTGACGAAGTAACTTATTAATTCTATTTGTTTCTGATTGACCTATTTCAAGCTTGAAAGACATCAGCTTAACGTTGTCTTTTTTAGTCAATGACACAACGTTATTAACATCAGTCGTTTTTACTGAATAATCTTTTATGCTAATTCCCGCACCGAATTGAAGCTCCCCGATTTCGTAAGCTTTAGCACAAGCGAACCGGCCCATCTTAACCGTGCCAGAACCAGATAACGTGATAGTGATGACTGGATTAGAAATGGTCTCAGGAAAATCTAGCTCAACATGATCAGGCTTTTGTACAAAAGGCTCAAAAAACCAGTCGTAATAACTAATGACTTGAGAAGAATCAAGCGTTATAGTCTTGTCGTAGATTGTTGTGGCGCCATTGTCTGTAGCTAGAATACGTAACTCTTCACCAACCAGATTAATAAAGGCTAATGAACTAATCCGTTGCCCAGGATTAACAGTGAAAATAATATTGTTTACTTGCGATGTTTGCGAAGAAGATAACGAATCGATGATCTTATAAGCGTTAACGTAACCTTCATCAGCCCATCTTGCAGAATCATTTTCTGGTAACGTTGCATTAATTCCAGCTATCTGATTTCTGTAAATTTTATTCGTTGTGGTACGGATAACTTTAGTTCCAACAGTGTAGCTAGTCGCACTATTCCACGCCGCAAAATCATTCACAGGAACATTGGTCGATGTCACCATCGCTGGCGTAATATCAACAGGATTCAAGATGTACATAGTTACGTCCTAGTTGCTGGCATACCGTTTTTCTCCCAGCGCTCAAGCGTTTCTGTCGATCTAAGATTAATACTTGCAACTTGCGCCGTGATCTGCGTGTTTATTTTCTGCTGATCGTCTAAACGCTTATTCATTGTTTCAAGCTGCTTTAAAATGCTTGCATTAACTTCTAAACGCTCACGCTGACCATCGGTATTAACTTCACGCAATCTTGCTTGCACGAATGTAAATAAATCAGTTTGATTCGATAACGCGATCTGTCCAGTATCTAAAAGCGTTTTTGCGGCGTCATCTAACTGACCGGCAGCAGACTTATCACCAGACTTTGCGCGTGTAATCACATCATTAAATTGGCGCTCTGCTTCTTTAAGCTGTTGCTGTGGATTTAGCGTTGTAAACTTTCTATCGATAAGCAGACTATCCGCTACATTCTTAGCCGATCTACCCAATAACGTTAAGCCATCTATCGCATTGTCTGCACCATCTCCAAGACCTTCAAAACTATCTAAAGCAATGTTGAATAACTTAGCAAACTGCGCTTCATTGATTTGATTCTTGCCTAGCGCGTTAGAAATTCGCGTAAATGATCTTTCCAGTGATTCAGCGTCAAAGGCTTCTATACCATCAATTAAAAGACTAAGATCGCGCGCATTTTTACCCGTGAAGATCGCATCAGATGATATTCTTTGTTGTGCTTCTGATCCGCTGCGTGTATTAATTAATCTTGAAGCAATACCAGCAGCTTCAGATACAATGCTAGCCTTACTGACTTGACCGCCAGCACGGCTTAATTGACTTAGTGTTGTAGGTTGAAAATCTTCTAGGCCGTCACGAATCGCTTTGACAGATTCACCAAATACAAACGCAGCAGATTTAAATCTGCCTATCGCTTCGCTTGCTTTGCCTAGCGGTGTTTGCAATTCAACCGCTTCCTGGTTTAGTTCTTTAGCTTTCTTAGATATCTGACCGAAATAGAAGCCGATACTATTCAAACCTGATTTAGCAAGATCAAGGCTGGCTTTCTTGATGCGGTCCATCTGGCCAGCTGTATCATTCAGAAGATCAGCATTGCTGCCCATCGCACGTCTTAGACCTTCTAACGCTTGCGCTTGTTGTTCAGCGCTTATCGTGCCTTTATCGTATTCTTTATTTAAGGAACTAATTGCTTTAGCGTAAGCGATTACATCAGAGCCAAACTGTACCTTTCCATCTATCGAATCAGTAGCACGTGCGCTTCTTAACTGATTTCTAGAGCCTAGAACTTCTGCAATGCCTTGTCCTAAACGATCCAAAGGATTGCGTGCGCGTGTATTAGCCAGGTTATTTACTAAACCATTAATCGATTTACTGATTGCAGTTAATGCAGTATTGCCTGATTTATTGCCATCTTTAACAGCACTAGAAAAGCCATCTACACCATTTAAGATTGATTCTCTAATTTCCGCAGCGATTGGAGCAATTACTTGCGGTGATGTTACGCTTCTGCCTAGCTTGGCGATAACAGTCTGAACGTCATTAACTTCTAACGCAATACTGGAAAGTTCATTAATAAGGTCAACTGATAAAGACGCATTAGCCTTAGCTATTTCAGTAGCTAGATTCGCATCTTTATTAATAGACGGATTCTTAACAGTAAATTCATTGGATAACAAAGCGCCAGCATCGCCAGCGCGTAACAACGCATCACGTAAAGATATTGCAGATTCTCTTAGCTGATCTTGCGCCTCTTGCTGCGCTTTTAATTCGGTTGATTGCGCTAGCTTCTTACGATCACGTGCTTCAAGTTCGGCGCGTCTTGTAACGATACGAATCTGTTCTTCTGTAGCTTTGTTAATTTGCTGCGTTACTAATTCAATCGTAGTGCCTAGATTGCCTGTGGCGTCTGTGATTTGTTTAAACTGTGGCCCAATATCTAAAAGTTGGTTGTACATTTTCTGACCGGCTTCTGTGGTCAGGTCTTGCGACTGTACAAGCTTTTTAAATTCTTCGTTGGTGTCTACAAAACCGACGCCAAGCTCATTCAATTTCTTGGTAACGGTTTCAATAACCGGCGCAAGACGTTCTGTAGGAGATAAGAAATTATCATTAAAGAATGAAGTTTTAGAAACCAATGCTTCAATGCCGCCAGAAAGCTCCACAAACGCATTACGCGCTTCGAACGAAACGCCTGATAGAAAGTCTTTGGTTTGTTGTAACGTTGCGCCTAGAGCAACGCCTACGCTTTGTAGCGCATTAAATTCGTTATTAATACGGCGTAAAGTATCAGAAGCGGACTCGCCAGCCTTGCCAATATCTTCAAGAGACGGCATTAACTCAAGCGCCATCTTATCGCTGATCTTGCCGATCTCTTCAGCTAGCTGTTCTTCAGTAAAGCCTTTTCCTTTTTCAGTCGCAATATTGATGCTTGCTGAAAAGTTATCGATTGCCGATGTGCTTAATCCTAGATTATTAGATATTTCACGAAATGAACTAGAAATACCTTTGATGCTGGAATCTAAGAATAGACCAATCTCTTTAGACGCCTTGCTCATTTCTTGAGCAAATTTGTCTAACTTTCCGGTGAATTCATCAATTGTTTTACCGGTATCAGTATCGATCTTAATACGCTCAACCTTGTCGCCGACCACCAAGCCACCCTGTGCTTTGAATTTGGTCGATGTAATCCCTTTGAAATCATCGGCTGTAAAACTTCCAATTAGGTTGGTTTCTTTCTGCTTCAATGGACCACGACCGAATAATCCAGCGATTGCGCCGCCTAATATGCCACCAATAGCAGCGCCAATAGGGCCCCCAAATGCACCCAACGCAGCGCCACCTGTAGACAGCAAGCCAGAACTAAGCCCGCCCACTTTTTTATCCCCGCCAAGTAATGAGCCGATTCCTATCCCAATTCCAGCCCCTGCAAATGTGCCACCTATCCCTGACAGCAATCCACCTGCACCGCCTGCACCAGCTCCAACGCCGTTAGCTAATGCGCTGCCTGATTGGCCAAGACCTAGAAAAGATGCGCCGGTAAAAGCGCCACGCGGTCCGCTGCTCGTAAATAGGTTTTTAAAGCTAGAAAAGCCATCTTTGAATATTCCGCCTAGGTTTGTTATGCCGCCCAACAAAGATGATGCAGAGTTTGCCGAGCCTCCAACAGAAGAACCACCAGACAATACATTTTTAAATGCATCGATTAAAACGCCGGTTTGCCCAAGCCCTTGTGATTTACCAAACAATGCGCCCAATAAATCAGCACTAATTGCCTGCGCTAGCATTTGTTGGATAGCGCGCTTAAAGCCATCCACCATACCTTTTAGATCGCCATCAAACGCTCTAAACAAGCCATCACTAAAGGCATCCTGGATGTTTCTTTGTGATTGAATCGCAAACTGCGAAATAGAATCGAAGCTATCTTTTGCCGTAGTTTTTGTTTTACTTAACTCATCGCGTGCCTTTTGCAAAGCTCTACTATAAGTCTCCATGCTTAATCCACCTTGTGGCATATTAAGCAGTTGGTTTAATTCTTTTTGCGTTTCTGCAAAACGTTCGTCAGCAGTTTGGACTGATTCTGTTATGCTTTTGACTCTGGCAAGTTGGCTTTCAAGCCGCTTTGCTGCTGCTGTTTCTTTCTCAATTCTGTTAATAAGCGGTCCCGCTGCATCCAATACACCAAGCTTCGCCGCCTCCATACGTTTGATTTCAAAGGTGGTTTTGCCAAGCTGCGCAGCCTCCTTATTTAACGAATCGATGAAACGTTGTGTTTCTGACACTTGCGCTTTGGTTGCAGCGATAGCCTTGGTTGTTTCAGCCGGTACTTTAGAAACAAAATCTAGTGTCTTTTTAAGGCCGCCATTGCTTACCGTTTGACTAATTGCTTTATCACCGTTAAGGATGGTATTAACAAACTTCTCATACTCAACCTTAGCCTTTGCAGAATCTTCAGCAATGGCGTTACCGATGAATTTAGCGCCTTCAAAATCGAGGCTTGCGAATGCTGCCAACTGTGCAGCGCGTCCACCGATTTCATTGCCTAGACGTTTAAACGTATCAACAACAGTGAATCCAGCAATTGCAATGCCTTTAAGCACAGCGCCAACACCAGAACCGACTACCTGAAAAGAAGTGAACGCGGTTGTGTTTGCGTTGATCGTAGTTACAACATTAACTAATGTCGGCAATAACTCAGCAGCAAATCCAGTATAGACGTTATCAACCAGCAATCCCATTTCAGCCATCGCGTTATTAAACGCATCGGCGCGTTGTGCTGACTGAGCAGAAGCACCAGTAAACCGATCGACGCCGGACGATATATCATTTAAAACAGGTATTAATTCAGCACCAGACTTGCCAAACAAAGCATTGACCACTGCTACTTTATTAGCGCCATCTCCATAACCTTGCAAGGCTTTGGTTACATCGATAAATACTTCAGCGGATGTTCTTAGTTGACCGTTAGTATCGCGCGCTGATACACCGATTGCATTTAACGCACGGAATACTTCATTTGATCCATCATCAAAACTAGCCAGGCCTTTAGCTAGTTTGGTAATGCCTTGCTCAACAGGAATAAATGATTCACCAACAGCACGCGTTGCTTGCTCAATTCTGGATAAATCTTCAGCGCTTGATCCGGTTTTTTCTACCGCGTCATTAATATTGGCTAAAATATCAATTGATTTCTGCGTGCGTTCAACGACAGCATTGATGCCAGCAAAGCCAGCAACAACACCAGCAACGTTTTTAGCAGAATCAACCAGAAATTCATTAACAGAACCACTAGCTTCATCAAAGCTTGTTTGAATCCGCTTGGCGAATCCGAGCGCGGCTTGTTCAGATTTATTTAAGCCTTGCGTATATTCAGCATGTTCTAACGCAAGCTTAACAACTAATGATCCTAGCGCGCTCATTTTTTAGGTTCGTTAATTACTTCTAATGCTGCATCTTGCATTGTTTTGATATCTTCAAATAATTCAGTTTTACGCTTTTTATTAAATCCCATTAGATTCAATGCAGATTCAATAGACGCATATCTAATGCCCATGTAATGCCCCATGCCAGTCACTATCCATTGCGTTGTTAAAGATACAAACACATTGAAAGATTCAACATTTTCTGGCCATATTTCACAAAAGTTAACTTTAGAATTCATGCCATTAATCATTGAATCAATTATTTCTTGTGGTGCACCCATACGCACTAGGCCATCGATTACGTTATCATCAACGAATGTTTTCTTGCCACGGTCGCCCGCCCAGTAGCGAGCAACCGCAATTAGTTTTTTTCGCGTTGCTTAAAGATAGATGTCCAGTAAGCTTCTTGTAATGCAAGAACCGCTTCAGGTATTTGCAGAACAGAATCCAAAGCCACTTGTGAAAATGGCACATCTTTATTATCTTCGTCCAGCAAACCTTCCCAGCCTTTCAGCTTTTGTCTTAATACATCAGCAGCCGGTAACTTCTTAAGCTCTTCGATTTCGTTTGTATCTAAGCGCTCAAAAATTGCCGAGAACGTGGATTTATCAAACAAGCCTTTTTCGTTCTTTGTAAAGACTTCAACGCTTGCTTTAAAAGTAGGATTCAACGCGATTTTAAATGTCATAAATGGCCTTATTTAACTACGATAGAAATTTCATCATTTCCTGAGCTTCCGTTAGGTTGGAACTCTAGCCCAAGCTGTAACATTGCCGCGCCATCAATATTCACATAACTAGGATCGGTAAGTTGTACTTTAGGCGCATCAACTTGGATAATATTTCCAGCACCTACACCATGAATCATTTGTATAGCGCCAGTAGTACCTAGACGAACAGCTTCATGCCACGCTTTACTTGCAACACTCGTCATTTCAATAGATACCGAGCCAGAAGGTTTGCGTTCAATCATATCTACAGCCTCTACTGCAATCATATTTCTATAAACGATCTGATTATTCATCTGGATCGAAAAATTAGAAGCTGCGCCAGTGATACCGTGAACAGTCATGGTTGGCGTATTGAGTTTGTTTACCGCAAATGGATCTTTGAATCCGGTATAAACAGGACTTGCAGGCAGCGCTGTATCGGTTGGCGCTTGATAAAATCCAGTAAACTTAAATTTAAGCATAGGAATCGCTTTTGCACTTAACTCAAGAGTTACATCACCACGACAGCCAAGCATTTTATGCAATAAGCCGTCTAGATAATAATAAATAGTACAAGTTTTTAAACTTGTACTAGCTGGAGCGTATGTAGTGCTTACGCCCGAAGCGTTAGTTTCACTAAAGGCACAAGCCTGCATCAAAGGACTCCATGCGGGTTTTGTACCAGCGGCGCCAGAAGAAGCGAGCTCTACCTCAATTTCAATTTCTGATCGGCTTGAAACTTGAACCTTTCCTGAATTACCGAAATAAGGCCTTACAATATTTCTATCTACGAATTCAGCAACCACAGGCTGCGGATTGGTTACCTGAGCCAGCATTGCATCTGTGCCTTGCGCTGGTAAAGAATCCGTGCCAGGAGATCCAGCCTCAATCTTCGCCAACAACACCACATTCCGCATTATCTTTGCCATTTTTTACCTCACAAAATAAAAAAGGCCTTATGACAAAGACATAAGACCAATTATAAAAAAAGCCGGTAGTTTTTAATTACCGGCTTTAACTAATTAAATTTATTAACTATTCTTTACTTAATACTTCTTCCGCTACCTGTTTAGATTTTTCTTCTTCAGCAGGCATACGCTTGCCTGTTTTAGGATCGTAAATAAACGAACCACCTTGGCCCGCATATTCATCAGTTGTAATTGCTTTCATTAAATCATCCATTTAAATGACCTCTTATTCTAAAGTTTTGAAAATAAGCATAGACACCGGCCATGTCTTGATATTCAGCGTCGCCGTGTTCTTCTTCATACATATAACCCGGCAATGATTCCAGAGCCGTTCTAATCAATGGCGGATAAGTCATTAATTGCGCGCGAGCTTTTGCATATGTAATCACAGTAACAACATGCTGAACATAATCAGCGCCGTAGACCCAGCTATTCTCTGCTGAACTATCAATATCAAAAGATATGGCTGGGAATGTCGGTTCAGGCGGCAATTCAATAGCCCAAGAATTAGATAGAACGCCAGTTAAGGCAGTATTAACAATAACACTAATACTCATCTTCCAGCCTTTCTTAAATCATCTTCTAAACGCTTCTTCATCGCTTCAATCGCTTCGTTGCGTTTATTTTCTAAAGACTGTTGCATGAAACGAAAAGGATTAATGGCTTTAGTACCGAATTCAAGGAATCGCCAGTAAAAAGGATCATCAGTACGGCGCCAGACAATACGGCCATTTTTTCTAAGAAATAATTCTAAATCTTTCTTCTTAGCTTTTCTTAATTGCTTACCGTGTCTAACGCCTAAATGATACTGTTCAGTACCTTCAGGAGCATTGCGTTCGCGTTTAATTGATATATTGCGGATCATCGCACCAGTCTTATTAAGACCTTGTGATTGTGCAATTGCTTTTGCTTCTTTTCTTAATATCCCGCCAGCAGTTGCAACCATACGCCGCGCTGTTCTTTCAGTCATATTAGCGGACAATCTCTTAAACTGATCTAGCAATCCATCCAAACCAATCAATTCAGTCTTAGCGGCCATCGGCACCACCTAAGTCACAGCTTATAATCATGTAAGCGTGTTTATCATCAAAATCATTAATGTGACGAATGTTGTAATGCTGACTATTAAAAGATACTCGCATCGTATTGGTAATGCCTGATAAGTATCTAATAATAAATCGTGTTTTTGCTTCTAACTTAATACCGCCAGCATTAGTTGCTTTTCTTTCTACGCTGTCCAAGTAAATAACGTTAGACCAAATGTTTTCAGCAAAATCTGACCACGCATCGACAATACCGCCATCAGCATCTTTTGTTTGAACGCGTTGTTGTATCGTTATTCTGCGATTTAATTTACCAGCATCAACGATCATAATGAATAGTTTTTATCGTTAAGCAAGTAATTAACGTAATCAAAAGATACAGGCGTATTGCCTACGCTCACGCTATTTCTGTTCTCATACCACGCGCCAATGTGTAGCAACATCCACTGTTTATAAGTAGCCGGTACCGCAGAAGAAGAAGCATATCCACAGACATAATCAACATAAACAGCATTGATTTGTTCGCGTGCTGCTGGCCATTGATAGCCGTAAGCAGGAACTACAAAAGCAGTTTTATAATCGCTAGAATTATCAAGCGTATAACTGATGCTGCTTAACGTTTGCTCAACGCCGTTTGTATCAATGTATTTAACGCTAGAAATGCTTGCAACAGGCAACATGTTCAGCTCAATTGCATCTGGAAATGAATCGTAAGTTGTCCGCCATGTTTGCAACATAAGCACTTTATTTAACTGCGATTCACAAGCCGTTCTAGCTGCTGATACTAATCCGCTTATCAAGTTATCATCGGATGAATCTGTTACACGCAAATGAAGCTTTGCTTCAGATAAAGTTAGAGGCTCAGTGGTTGGCGCTGTTATTAGTTTTGTAGTCATTACCTAACCCTATTAGCTGTATTCAACTGTCTACTTCTACCTTTGTTTTCCGGTCTTGTTATTGCCTTTCTTGTGATTGGATAACCAGGACCAAATGGTGCATCAGTATAAGTAACTGATGTTGTTAACGAAGCATTGCTTGTAGCAACAGCAATATTGCTAGCTATTAATCTTATGCCGGTTAATAAGTTAGCAGATGAATTAAGAGATATATTTGTATTGCTAGAGAACTGCGCAGAAAAATTAGCTAATAAACCATTTGCCGATAAACTAATAATGTTATTAGAATTAAATCTTATTAGCGCATTAATATCCGCTACAGACACAATAGAACACGCGCTATTTGATGATAATAAAACGCCGGCACTAATTGATGCTGATGCCGTAACGCTGCACGTTGCATTAGCAGAAAGATTAGCGCCCGCATTTAAAGAACCTAATACTGTTAGCGTGCTAGTCGCACTAGATAGTAATGAAATGCCTGTAGTAAGCGAAGCTGACGCTACAACGCCACAAGCAGCATCAGAAAATAAACCAGAACCAGAGCTGAGCGATGCAGAAGCAGAAAAGCTACATGTCGCAGCAGCTGATAACCCAATACTTGTTTGTAGATTGGCAGCAGCAGTTACACTAAATGGCGCTGATGATACTAACGATATCGACGTTGACAGAACACCAACAGAAGATAAACTTGCAGTTGATGTACCGGATAATAGTATTGAAGAAGTAAGCGACGCTGTAGAAGATAACTGTACAGTTGCTGCCGATGCTAACGATGTATCATTTGACGCTGATTGATTTAGATAATAAACATTAGCATCATACGAACCATCAATAACAGGCGGATTTATAAACGCATACCGCGCATTAATGATATTAGCATTGACGCCATAAAGATTATTATCTGAATCAAGCGGATAATATCTAACTATATTTTGAGGCCTTACCAGGTAAGGAGCAACACCATTATTCAGTTGCTCTTCTTCCCACTCATTAAGTATGTCGTCCCATAAACAATAATGAGCAATATATCCATCCCACACCCTAGAATTATCTGACTGACGATTTCCAATAACTGTGGCTGTTGATGTTGTCGTTCCCCAAAAATTAGCAGCGCCGATTCTGGTTAAGCTCATTACTTTATTATCTTGCACAACTCTAGGAGGGACCGCAGTTGTTGATGTATCACCGGAAATTAAGATTGAAGACCAATCACCAACATTGTCAGTTCTAGTCCATCTATGATATTGCCCGCCAGCGCGATCACCAAACGCGTAATTATTTGCAAACGACCCGTGGTCGTTACAAATATCATGCACACCAGCGCCACGGCCAAGAACTCTACCGAATGCACTACCACCTTCGCCTAAGCGCATAACCCAAACAAAATGAGTTAATTTAGTCGGAAGCGCAATTGATCCCAGATCAACACGTCCGGCAGAAGACAATCCTAAGTTAGAGCCAAATTCAGCAGACATTACGCAATATCGTATTTAATGCCATTAAAAGAAAAAGCATTTGTATTGCCAGCGTCCGTCTTTAAAGCGGCCGTCATATTATGAGCAACGAATATCCCCCAATATTTTGGCAATACCGAAAGACCTAAAGCACGCGCAACAGAAAATGATTTAACATGGTATTTTATGTCAGAAGTGGCAACCAATACAGGCGTAAAAGATGCAGGCATTACCGTTGCGCCTAACGATGTGGCGGTGAATGTTTCAGTACTGTCAGCGCCATCTAAAACATCAAGCGCTGCTGTTGTAAGCGATGTGTCAGATCCCCAAACAAATACTTTTAGTCCGCCCGTAGTAGCAGGTGTAGTACCAACAATAAAAGACCCGCGAACAATTGCATCAAGAAACTTACTTGTTGAGCCAGTATTATCTATTTCTGTGGACTCGCGCCCTGACAAAAAAGATGATGAACTAGCAAGGCCAGACAAATCCATTGTTATTGCAGTATTGCTACTGTAAACAACTGTAGTTGTTGCCATTATGTGAATCTCCTAGCAAGTCCCACATCTTCTTTTGTTATGTCACCAACAAATCCCATTATTGCCGCTGTAACAATACCTGTTGTTTGGTTTCCGGTATTTAACACTTTCTCGATTACTTTTGCATCTCGTGTACACGCATTCAAAACATTTGCGCCATTTGTTCCACCTGGCGCAGTAGCTGCACCACCAGCGCCAGTTGGAACAGCTATAACAGCGTCTCTTAATCCTGCTCTAACGTTAATTTTTGAAGCATTAATAAACCCATTATTTACATCAAGTATCGCCCATAAATTATCACGCTTAATTTGCGCAGCTTGCCCTCTAACACGCCATATAGCATCGCTAAATGTTATACCGCCTTGTATTTGAGAATCTGTAGGTATGACATCATTAGGTGTGTATTTACTAAAATCTACAGCATCAAGAATTGATGTCACCGGAGTTTCAGTATTCCATACTTTAAATGCTGGCGATGCTATTGCATTAAGCAAGTCCCTTATTGCAAAATCACCATCCTCGTCGTTATTAATACTGCTGTAAGGCGCCGTTGTCTCGATAAATGTCTTAAGTGTTTGATACTGTGTAGTAGTAAGCATATTTCACCTACGCAAATGTAAATGTTAAAGCACCAATAGCAAAGCTCGGAGCAGCGTCACCGTTGTTAACTGTTTTAGAAGCGGTTAGTGGTGCATATATCCAAGCATTACCAGCAGTTGAGGCATCCATTAGCGCCCAATGCGTTACAACACCCCAATTAGCAGTAGGAGCAGGAAAAGTAATCGCTGCGTTATTTGAACTTACGCCACCAGTTCCAGATGATGCCGTTGTTGAACCGGCAGATTGAGTGCCAGCAAAATTAGCCAAAGAAGCAGTCACAGCAACGCGAGCATAAGACCCACCCGACACTTCAGTTCCAGCAGCACCGGTTTCTGTTGGATCAGACGTAAATAAAGCAGCGTACCACGTTGCAGGCGTTCCGATTGACTGCCCACGCAATACCGCATCTACTAATTTATTCTCACCAAAATTTGTAAGATTCGACATCTTTCAATCCTCTTAAAATAAAAAAAGGCCTCCGAAGAGGCCTATTAACGATCCTAAGGTAGGATTAAGTCGCTGAATTTGCGTAATATTTAATTGGTGACCCGCCATCGGTTAAGTTGCCACCGCTGCGCATCCAAGCCAAGAAACCAATCTGACCAAGCTTGATATAAGCGGAATCTTCAAATCGGAATAAAGTCATGCCCATAACATCACGAATCGTGTAGCGCGAGAAGTCACCGAAAAGAATTGATTTAGCATTTGCAGCCATCGTTGCAACGTCTTGATTGATAACGATTGGATATCCCAACAAAGTATTGGCCATAGGCCCAGCAAGACCATCATATCCAGGTAAGAATAATGGACGGTTTTGAGAATCTTTTAACTTACGAACAACTTTTAAAGATTGGTCGTTCATCATAAACGCTACACGGCCATTTTCACGGTAGGCAGGATCGACTGAATGAACTAAGTCAATCAAATCGTCAGCGATGACTGTTGTAGTCTGTCCGGTGGTTCCGGTCTTTCCTAAAGCAGCAGCGGTTACTACACCTCGTGGCTGTGATGTGCCAGTGCCAGTCGTAAACATTTGATTTTGAATACGACCAAGACGTTCAGCAATGCGACGTGCAATAAAGCCTTCAATATCAACCGCAGAATCTTGCAAGAGTTCGAAAGGAACAGCGATAATTTTAGAACCGAACTTATAAGTGCTAAGCGTGACCACAGCAAAAGACGGATCAGCAGCGGTTGCTGTTGTATTCTCAGCAATAATCTCACCGACTTCTGAAGTGCCATCGGATGTAGGATAGTTAATTGAAGCGCCAGAATCTGTTGTGATAACAGTGGAAGCCTGACGCATACCGCCAAACGCTTTCAACACATCAATTACTGAACTAGCAACCTCAGTCGGTACGGTGTGTCCGCCTTGCGTGTCTGTAGTCGTAGACATCGTATTGCGGATAGTTTGCCATTCTTGAGCAGATAATGCCTTATCGCCATTGCGTAACCATTTATTAAATAGTTTCGCATGAACGGATTTGGTGTCGGCTGCTACTCTTTCAGAAGCTTCAATAGCACGATCCGCTAACGCTTCATCAGCAATCTTTTCATGTAATGCGCTGATGCGGTCTAACTGAGCTTTGATATCCTCAAGCTCATTTAAGGACGCATCATAATTCTCTTGATGCTCAGCGCTCCAACTATCATTGTTATCTTCCACATATTTACGAGTATTCTGTGCGAGTGCGGCATGACGCTCCCGCAATTCTTGCATTGTTTGAGCCATTGCGATTTCTCCTATATTTTGGCCAAAAAAAAACCGACTCAAGGTCGGCTGTTTAAAGCTCGCGGGATGCGTGCTAAAAATGTCTAGCAAGCGCTGCAATGCGCAGCATTTGCTTATTGTCTTGTTTCACTTGTGGTTCCTCTGGTTGCTCTTCAACAATTGGTGCTTTTTGATATACAGATAAATCCCAGTTTGCTTTTGCTTTAACTGATGAATCAATCTCATCCACAAATCCGTTATCCAATGCCTCTTGAGCACTAAACCAGGTTTCGTTATCCATCCAATCACTAATTTCACCAACATCTTTACCAGTGCGGTCAGCGTAAGTTTTAACTAACGAATTATCGATTTTTTCTAGCAAAGTAGCAGTTTCAACCAAATCGTAAGAATTACCAAATGCAACCGTCCAAGCTTTATGAACCATCAGAAAGCCACCTTCAGATATACTTACCTTATCACCAGCTATTGCGATATAACTGGCAGCGCTTGCGGCCAATCCATCGATATGAACGTGTATTTGTGAACCATGCTGTCTAATCGCCGTTTCAATCGCTCTCGCTGCGAATACATCACCACCAGGCGAATTAATTCTCAAGTTAATCACTGGCGCTTTTATTGCGTTTAGTTCTTTAACAAAAGATTCAGCAGATACACCACCAAAGAAATCATCTCTAACAATCGCATCATAAAGGTATATAGATGCCTGATCTTCAGACACCTCAGCACTAAACGATCCTTTTGATTTATTGCTGACTAGTAGCTTCAGTAAATGATTGTTCATTACCATCCCTCAAAATATCGCCGCCATCGATTGGCAGCATGTTCTCTTTCTTGCGT
>WBZP01000786.1_pt1 | contig 41433 bp, 40 predicted proteins | sample 5204301 | NCBI WGS metagenome assembly WBZP01 (sample SAMN12412401, study PRJNA552823) | activated sludge metagenome | isolation source: activated sludge from nitrification reactor of wastewater treatment plant... | place: USA: Pennsylvania | collected 2017
AGATCTGGGCCAACAACATCCTGTTCGTGATCAAGAACAAGCTGGAAGTGGCCCAGTTCAACGCCGACCGCGACTGGCAGGCCGCTCCCGCCAGCCCGATCGCCGCCGGCCACCATCGCAGTGGCGCCGACTACAACCTCGCCAAGCGCGGGCCTGCGGATTTCTGAGGAGATGGCAATGATCTTTTCCCGCCTACAACTCTCCAGTTTGCTCGTCGCCGGCGGCATGGCCGTGTCCGTCCACTTCCTGGCCAGCAGCCTGGAAACCCTGATCTTCGGGAATGTCATCCAGACTGCCGGTGCCGGTGGCGACGATGGAGAAAACGCTGCCAGCGTGATGCTCGCCGTCGGGCCGGACAGCCGGGCGTGTGCCGTGGCCAAGCGCCGTGCGCTCCAGGTCGCGCCGGAACTTCTGTCACTCGCCCCGTGGCCGCTCGACGACCATGCGCCGGCCGAGTGCAGCGCCGTTCCGCAAGAGTCCTTGGCCGTAGCCGATGAAGCGCTGCCGGCAGAGGTCGAAATGGCCGAGGCGTCGTCTGCCGCCACTCTGGCTGACGCCGTCCTGGCTGAATTGGCGGGCGCCGAAAAACCACTCGCGAAGAAATCGCCGGGGCATACGGCGAGGACGCTCGACGCAGCCAATGTCCTGGGCCAGCAAGTGGCTGCCTTGGACACGGCCGCGCTCGACGAAGTACGTGGCGGCTTCGAACTCGAAGGTAGCAGTCTCAAGTTCTCGATTGGTATCGAACGTGCCGTTTACATCAACGGCAACCTGGTCGCCACCAACGTGCTCAACCTCAAGGATCTCCAGTCGTCGGCTGGGGGCACGAGCGTGGCGGCGGCATCGCCGGCCGCTCCCGCGGGCGCGCTGGTCGTCCAGAACGGCCCCGCCGGCAGCAACTACGTCGCCCCGCAGGTTGCCCAGAACCCGACAGCGACGGTCATCCAGAACTCCCTGAACGACCAGAAGATCCAGGCCGTCACGACCATCAATGCCAGCGTCAACAGCATGCAGACGGTGCGCGCGATGTCCGTCGCGAACGCCATCCAGTACGGCATCGTCAGTTCGCTGCGTCGCTGACTTTTGTCACAGGGCAAGCCTCCCTGCCAAGCGCTTCGGCGGCAACGCAATAGAAAACGGGCCTTTCGAGGCCCGTTTTTGATGCTGTCGCCAGCAGGGAAAAATGCCAGGCGTCAGAATGATATCGGCAGGCGCAATCCGAGCGTCACATCCGGGGTATCCCGCGTGACGCCGACGCCGACCGTCAGGCCCAGCGAAGTCGAAGGTGTCAGGCGCTGGGAGTAGCCGAGCAGGAGCGTTCCCAACTGGATGCGCGAGGCATTGATCGCGTCCACCCCGTTGATCTTGGTCTTGCCAACCGAAGCGCCATCGTAACCCAGGCTGAACGACGACTTCTCGTTGAGCGCCAGACCCATGCCGAAGTTGAATCCGAAGACATCGCCTGGATCGACGTCACCGACAGCTATTTGCCCCTGGGTAGTATTCGCCGTCACCCCGGAGCGCGAGAGATTGAACTGATAGTTCAATCCGCCGAAGAAGACTGCGGGGTCGGTCGGGTAAAGGACGGTCAGCCCCGGTTGAATTGTGTAGAAGCCCGAACCCGTCGGCAACTCCGTCTCGATCCGGTTGGTGATCAGTTCCGGCGCCTGCGTGGTGTCCGTCAATACCTCGAACGGATCCTTGCCCGTGCGGCTCTTGAAGCGCAGGCTGCCGATGTAAACGGGCTTGTCGACACTTGTATCGTTGAACTGGTAGCGCGCTGTCGCCTCGACGTCGCCAATGCCTTGACCGGTACTGTTGAAGAGTTCGTCGCGGCCGGCGCCCAGATTCAGCGGGCGGGTCAGTTGATCGTCCGAGCGATAGACCAACGGCACCTTGGCCTCGAGTTCCATGCGGTTGGTTACGCCCCAGCGACCCGTGAAGTTGGCGACAGTCGAATTGCGCCTGACCTCGCGCACATCGATGAGGCCGATCGTTATCGCCGGAATGATGGTGTAGCCGACCAGGGAGACGCGATTGCTTGACGAGTACGAGTACTGTATGCCCGTCTCGAAGGAGAACTGACCGGCAGGCGTCAGCACGCCCGGCTGTTCGAAGATCTGCGCCACCTGCTGTACCCGCTCCGGGCGGCTCTCGCCGACCGTCGCCGGTTGTTGCGCGGCGGCGGTAGCCTGCGGAACCGGTGCCGCCGGCGCTGCCTGTGCCACCTGCGCCGGCTGTGCTTCCTTGCCCTTCGCTGGAGTGGCGGCCGCCGCCGTCTTGGCCGGCACATCGACACCGAGCGCCTGCTGGATATTCTGCAACTTGGCATCGGTATCCGCCAGTTGCTTCTTGAGTGCTTCCATCCGCTTGGCCTGTTCATTGACCTTGGCCTTCAGCGCCTTGGCCTCGGCCGCCGAGATCTCCGCCCCCTGGGCGAATCCGCTGAAAGCAATCGCCAAAGCCGCAGCGACGCCGGTAGCCCGCGACGGCATGTGGGAATGTAGATTAACTTTCATTCCTAACCTCTTTTATTTAAACGATAATTCAGCATACTCCGAATAAGGGCGCTATTCATCTGCTTTCATCTTGTTTTGGACCACAGTGTTGTAAAAACAACAGTTCGGGAAATCTGCATAGCGCAGCTTGATGCTGTCGGCGCGCGTTTAAAAGTACCCAGTGATGCGCATTGAAATTTACCCAGGGACTTTAGCCGCGTGTCATGGTGGCGGCTGATGGCAAGTGTAGCGTAATTGTCAGATTGAACACCTCCGTTTCCGTCCTGTAGCGTAACCGGGGGACAGATTTGCGTTGGGGAAGCCGCGCAGGGCGTAGCCCGGAGCGGATTTCCCAACGCGGGCGCGGGTCAGAACGGCTCCGTCTGCTTGCCCCGCTTGCTCTGTTCCCGTGCCTTGATGCGCGATTTCGCCGTAGCCGTGCTGTGACGAAAGCGGTACGACTCGTTTCCTGTCTCGACGATGTGGCAATGGTGGGTCAGCCGGTCGAGCATCGCCGTGGTCATCTTGGCATCGTTGAAGATGGTCGCCCACTCCCCGAAAGCCAAGTTGGTCGTGATCATCACGCTGGTGTGCTCGTAGAGCTTCGAGAGCAGATGGAACAGCAAGGCGCCACCGGACGGGCTGAACGGCAGGTAGCCGAGTTCGTCGAGGATCACCAGATCCATGCGTAGCAGCGAGAAGGCCAGCCGCCCGGCCTTGCCGGCGGCCTTCTCCTGCTCGAGCAGATTGACCAAATCTACCGTCGAGTAGAAACGCACCCGCTTGCCGTGATCGACGATACCGGAGACACCGAGCGCGGTCGCCAGATGCGTCTTGCCTGTCCCGGTGCCGCCGATGAACACCACGTTGTGCGCCTGTTCTGTAAAGGCCAGCGTCGCCAACTCGTCGATCAGACCCCGATCCACTCTGGACTGCGTGAAGTCGAAGCCGGCCAGATCGCGGTGCACCGGAAACTTGGCCGAGTGCAATTGGTAGCGGACCGACCGCACATGCCGATCCGCGTGTTCGGCCTGGAGCAGATGCTCGATCAGCCAGCGCGAGGTCTGGACACCCACCCCGTTGCCATCGGCAGCCACGTCCTCCCACGCGCCGGCCATGCCATACAAACGCAGTTCCTTGAGTTCGGCAGCAACGTCACGCATGGCTCACCTCCTCACGCAAACGGTCATAGCGATGGGTATCGGCGACGGGCGTCTCGCTGACCGTCAGCGCCGACTCGACTTGTGCGGGTGGTGGCGTCGCCTGTAGCCGGTTGAGTACGTTCTCGATATGCTCGGCGCTCGGATTGCCCGATTCCAGTACCAGTTCCACGGCAACCAGAACGCCCTCCAGGCCATGTTCGGGCACGGCGGCCAACACCTTGGCCATCATTCGGTCACCCCCTTCGCGCTTGAGCAACACCCCGCGCAGTTTCTGCATCGGCACCGGCATGTCGGCAAACGGGGCGCCGTTCCTCAAGGCCCCCGGCTTTCTCTCGATGAGCGGAATGTAATGCTGCCAGTCGTAGCGGGTTTCGGTGCGGCCGAAACTGCGCTGGTGACTGGCCACCACGGCATCGTGGGCGACCAGGTCAATCCGCTCCGGATAGACACGAATGCCGACCATCTGGCCAACCAGTTCGCAGGGGGCCGAGTAGCGGTTTCGGTCAAAGGTGACCAGACAGGTGCTCGACACCTTGCCCAGCGTCTCCACATAGCCGTCGAAGGGTACGATCATCGGCATCAGGTGTGGCTGCTCCTGTTCGAGCATCTCGGCCAGGGGCAGGTCGTACTCGGGGTGGCGCAGCTCCTGCCAGAGTGCCCGACAGCGGGCCAGAAGCCACAGGTTTAGTTCGGTGAAGGAACCAAACCTGACATCACCGGCATCCTGCCAGATGCGCCGCCGGCTGTCCTGAACGTTCTTCTCGACGATCCCTTTCTCCCAGCCGCTGGCGACGTTGCAGAAGTCAGGATCGAACAGGTAGTGCGAGGCCATCGCCGCAAAGCGCGTATTGACGACCCGCGCCTTGCCTTTCTTGACCTTGTCGACCGCCGTCTTCATGTTGTCGTAGATGCCCCGACGCGGTATACCGCCCAAGGCGGCAAACGCGCGGGCATGGGCGTCAAACAGCATTTCATGGCTTTGCGTCGGGTACGCCTGAACGACAAATGCCTTGCTGTAGCAAAGCTTCAGGTGAGCAACAATGAGCTTGCGCCAAACGCCGCCGATCACCAGGTGTTCTTCGCTCCAGTCAAACTGATGGGCTTCACCCGGCGCAAACTGAAGCGGCACGAAGGCTTTGGTGACTGCCGTTCCGCCACTGCCGCGCCAGTTCCGGATGAATTCGGTGACGCGGCTGTAGTTACCATCAAACCCCAGTACCTTCAACTCGGCATGGAGTTTCAAGGCCGTGCGCCTGTCCCTCACCGGTCGCCGCGCATCCGTTTCCAGCATCTTGATCAATCGCTCGGCGTAGGGCGCAATCTTGGTATCCCCAGCCGTGCGCCGGTATTTCGGCTCAATCCCTTCCGGCGACTTCAGCCACTTCCGGATCGTCTTCCGCGTCAGACCTGTCCGCCGCTCAATCTCCGACAGATTCAGCCCGTCACGGTAATGCAGCCTCCTGACTTTTCCCAGTAGATTCATGGTGATCATCTCCTCGATTTCCCCGCTCCAAAACGGAACGGAAGAGGTTAATCACCCTGGGTAATTTTCAGCGCGCAGACTCCTCGAAATCCGGGTACTTTTCAGTGCGCGTCAACAAGCCATGAAGCCCATCGATTGATCAAAGATCTTCGAGAGAAGATATACCATCTCGACACGATGATCGGCCAATTTCAGGGCAAACCTAGCCATCGCATATCTTCTCGCAAAGATAGATGATCAATGAGTGATTATCTTCAGTAGATCATCGCTCACCGCCCCAACCGAAACAGCGGATAAACCTTGTTCCAAGTGCCAGCGCGACAATGCCGCAAGGCGATGCTTGAGGGTGTTCAGGGATAAGGATTCGGCGTGCGCGGCCAGATACCAGGCGATCTAATCGATCGTCGCCGGCAGCAGACCGCGCCACTCCAACTCGAAATGGCGGATGGCCAAGGCCTAGCTGCTCCGGGTATTGGCCCGCTCAGCATCTAAGCAAAGATTGACCCGACTTATCGCTGGATTTTTATAACTGCACACCAACTGGCAAGGACAGCGTGAATCGTGTGATGCCTTCTGCCGAACTTACGCTGACATCACCACCATGAGCGAGCAAGATGGAACGTGTAATAGCCAGCCCCAGGCCTGAGCCTTCGGTTGTTCGCTGGCGTGCACTGTCAGTGCGGTAGAAACGATCAAACAGGCGAGGCAAATGCTCGGGCGCGATACATGCCCCTGTATTTTCCACTGTCAATTGAATCTCCTCATCGATCTGCGTTTCGATCCGGACCGTTACCGTTCCACCGACCGGGGTGTAGCGAAGCGCATTGGAGAGCAGATTACTGATCGCCCGACGCAACATCAGACGGTCGCCGAAAACAGCGCCATGCCCAACGACCGACAGATGAATTTCATTTTCCTCGGCCAGCACCCCATAGAATTCCAACATATCTGCAACTTCTGCAGCCAGTTCGAGTTGTTCCTGATGCGGAATAATCTGCTTGTTCTCGGCCTTGGCCAGGAAAAGCATGTCGGCAATCATCCGGGACAGGCGCTCGAACTCCTCAGCGTTGGAAACCAGAATGTCCCGATATTCGTCGGCCGTTCTGGCCCGCGACAGTGTGACCTGGGTTTGCGTCAGCAAGTTGCTGACGGGCGTTCTTAGTTCGTGGGCAAGGTCGGAGGAAAAATCCGACAATCGCTGAAACGACTCTTCAAGCCGAGACAGCATCTCGTTCAAGGTGCTCGCCAGATCGGCCAGTTCGAGCGGAATGGCTTCGGCTGGCAGGCGGGTATTCAATCGGTTGGCCGTGATTTCGGCGGCTTGGCGCTTGATTGTCTGGAGCGGCGCCAGTCCGCGCCGGACGACAATCCAACCCAGCAAGCCCATGGCCAAGGCGGCCAACGCCATGAACACCCACAACGTTCTCCGGAACGCGCTCATGAAATGTTCGTGATGCGACATTTCGGTGGCGACAACGATGATATACGGTGCCCCACCGTTGGCTGGCGCCACGGAGGCCGAAATGCCGCGCCACGCCAACCCATCGTCTGCGGTCCACATATACGGCTGGCCATGGTCTGAGGTCGCCCTTTCGCCGAGTAATTCAGGAGGAAGTGCCAGCGACAGATTGTCGTCCAGGCGTTGCCGGTCTGGCCCAACGACGGCAATGATTAAACCGTGGTGCCCGGTCAGAGCTTCATCCAACTGTTGCGCCAGCGTCTCGCCACCTGGCTTGGCCAACGCCTTTTCGAGGACATGCTTGGCGAGTTTCATTTTGCCGGACAGTGCATCCATGTCCTGCTCTTCGAAATGCTGTTCGACCGATCGCCCTATGAGCACACCGAGCAGGAACAGCACGAGTACCGACGCCAACGCAAACAACAGTGTCAGGCGAAGCGTCAGCGATCGACTCCGTGTCTGACTCAATCGGTAATCTCCAAAACGTAGCCCATTCCCCTAACCGTACGAATCAACTTGGGTTCGAAACCCTCATCGATCTTGATCCGAAGGCGCTTAATGGCCACTTCAATCACGTTGGTGTCGCTGTCGAAGTTCATATCCCAGACTTGAGAGGCAATCAGCGAACGCGGCAATACCTCGCCTTGTCGACGCAAGAGCAATTCAAGCAAGGCGAATTCCTTGGCAGTCAAGTCGATACGCTTCCCTGAGCGAGTCACCCGGCGCCGCAAAAGATCGAGCTCAAGGTCCAGTGCTCGCAAAAATTCCGATTCCTTGGCTTTTCCGCCACGGCGCAAAAGTGATCTGACGCGGGCCAATAGTTCAGAAAAAGCAAAAGGCTTGACCAGATAATCATCGGCCCCCAGTTCAAATCCTTTGACCCGGTCTTCCAGCTGATCCCGGGCGGTCAGAAACAAGACGGGGATATCCTTTCCTGCCCGTCGAATTCCCTGCAGAACCTGCCAGCCGTCAATACCCGGCAGCATGACATCGAGCACAGCCAAATCATGCGCCTCAGTCAGCGCCAGATGTAAACCATCCAGGCCATTTTCGACCAGATCGACCACGAAACCAGCCTCTACCAAGCCTTGTTTTAAATAGATCCCGGTCTTTGGCTCATCTTCAACTACCAGAATTTTCATGTCTCTCTCCACCTAATAGTTGGCTATTGAGAAACCAATTTACGTTGTTTTTATCATCGACCACCAAGATGACGCAAATGTAATCAGGGAGTCAGCCGATTGTTGGTTTCGCGAAAGCATGATGTCGATCATGGGAGCATCTGATTCCCAAAACTCCTCTTTTTCTCTACGGAGAATTCATGAAATATATGGCATTGACCCTCGTCATCGCCACCAGCCCGGTATGGGCCGCTGACCACGAATCGCCGACGTCGATTCCAACTGGCGGTTTTCGCTCAGTCTTTCATGATTACAAACCCATGCCGAACGAAACACTTCAGGATTGGCGCCAGGCCAATGACGAGAAGTGGCGGCTGCGCGGGAAGTGGTTGTCAGAAAGCGCTGCAGCCACGGCCATCATTTAACCCCTCTCAACATATCCATCCTCCATCAGAGAAATAACATGAACAAAATCCTCCTCGGCATACTGGCAGCCCTTGGCTTGGGCGCCACCACCGGCACTATCGTCATCGCGTCAGGCGTCATCGATGTCGGTGCCGATACCCCGCATAGCCCGGCGGTATTTCAAGTCCTCAACTATGCGCGGGAACAATCTATCGCTCGTAACGCTGCCGACATCAAAGTACCGGATACCCTAAACGACCCGGAACGGGTGCGGCGGGGTGCCGGGAATTACAATGCGATGTGCGTCAATTGCCACCTCGCGCCTGAGTTTCCCGATTCGGAAATTCGCCAGGGTCTCTATCCGAAGCCACCCAACCTCTCCCTGATGCCAGATTCTCCACTGGAACTGAGTGCTTCCCGTTGGTTCTGGGTCATCAAGCACGGTATCAAGGCATCCGGTATGCCAGCCTGGTCCAAAGGGGGCATGGATGACGAGGCAATATGGGACCTGGTCGCCTTGCTGCAAAAAATGCCTGCGCTCTCGAACGCCGACTATGAACGGTTGGTTGCTGCCAGCGAAGGCCATTCACATGGCGGTTTGGAGGCGCGTACCCATGGTGATGGCGACCAACAGGAAATGCCCCTTCCCGTCGTAACAGCCAAAACGCCGGACTCAAGCAAAGGGCACAATCACGATCATGGTGCCCATGTGCACGGCAAGCACAAGCACTAACCGGCAAACATTACACAAATGTAATCCGCGAGTCAGTCTCTTGTTGGTATTGCCTCGCCATACTGCCTCTCATTCGATTGAACGATGAGGGGTTCCCATGAAAAAGCCGATAGCCGTTTTCCTGACGATGTTTGCCCTTGGTGGTAGCACTTCTCTGCAGGCCAGCGCCGCCGATGTGGTCGACGTCTATAAAAGCCCCTACTGCGGCTGCTGTGAGAAGTGGGTCGAACATATGCAAAAAAACGGGTTCAAGGTGAACGCCCACAATGTTAATGACGTCCCTGGTATGCGCAAAAGCCTTGGCATGCCTGACCGGGTCGGCTCCTGCCACACCGCCAAGGTCGGCGGCTATCTGATCGAGGGCCATGTCCCGGCCGCCGACATCCAGCGCCTGTTGAAAGAAAAACCCAAAGCCGTCGGCCTCGCTGCCCCGGGCATGCCGCAAGGCTCTCCCGGCATGGAAACCGCCACGCCTGTTCCTTATGAAACGCTGCTCGTCCAAGTCGACGGCAGCACCACCATCTTCGCCAAACACTGACCTAACAGGAGATTTTTCATGAAAAACCCGTTCACCTTGATCACCGTCGCCGCCTTTGCCGCCGGGCTTGCTGCGCCGGTCCTGGCCGCCGACAAAATGGAACATATGGACCACGGTGCCATGCATGCTGCTGCAGATGCGGCGCTGACCGATGGTCTGGTCAAGAAAGTGGATAAGAGCGGCGGCAAACTAACCGTCAGCCACGGCCCGTTGCCTAGCGGCATGCCGGGCATGACCATGGCGTTCCGCGTCAAGGATGCTGTATGGTTGGACTCGATGAAGGAAGGTCAGAAGATCCGTTTCGCCATCGACGATAAGATGACCATCGTCCGCCTGGAAGCAGCAAAATAATTCACTTCGTGACCTCGCCGAACGCCTCCGGAAATCTGCCCAGGAATCCGCCATGAAGCCCACCGTAAGTTACAAAACACTCCTGTTCGCCGCAATTTCTGGAGCGTGGTGCTTTGCCGCACAGGCGCAGATGGCATCGCCCGGCGCGGACGTGGAGGGTCTGTTGGCAATAGCCCGCGAAGGCAGTCCCGACGTGCGCATGGTGCGGCTGGAGGCGGAAGCGGCCCGCGAGCGGATCGGTCCGGCCGGGGCGCTGCCCGATCCCTTCCTGCGCGTCGAGCTGGAGAACATCACGCGCAACGGCACCCAGGGCGCGACGCTGTCGCCGTCGCAGGTCGGCGATACCAAGTATTTGCTGGCGCAGCCGCTGCCGTTCTGGGGCAAGCGCGACCTGAAACGCGACATCGCTGCCGCCGAGGCCGAGCAGGCGGGCGGCCGCGCCGCCGATACCTGGGCGGATGTCGCCGGGCGCATCAAGACCCTCTATGCGCAATACTGGCTGACCAGCAAGAGCCTGCGCCTGACCCGCGAGAACATCGAACTGACCCGCCGTCTGGAGCAGATTGCCCAGGTGCGCTACGCCGGCGGCCTGGCCGCGCAGCAGGACGCGATTCGCGCCCAGGTCGAGCGCAGTACCATGGACAGCGAGCTGGTCGGCATGGAAGCCGAATACCACCACCTGAGCGCCTTCATCAATGCCATGCTGGCCCGCCCGAGCAACGCCACGCTGGCCGAGCCGGAAGCGCTGCGCCCGCTGCCGGCGCGGCTCGATCCCGCCGCCCTGAACGAGCGTCTGCTGGCGAGGAATCCGCAACTGGCCATCGAAGCCGCCCGCGTCGACGGCGCCGAGAAAAGTCGCGACCTGGCCTACCGCAACCGTTTCCCGGATTTCATCGTCGGCGTCCAGCCGATGCAGGTGGGAGACCGTGTAGATGCCTGGAACCTGATGCTGGAACTCAACATACCGTTACAGCAGGGTACCCGGCGCAGCCAGGAACGCGAGACCGAGCGCATGCTGGAAGCTGCCGCGGCGCGCAAGGAGGCACTGGGATACCGGCTGAGCGGCGACCTGAGTGCTGCCTTGTCCAACCTCGACGCGGCGCGGACAACTGAGGAAATTACCCGTAACCGCCTGCTGCCGCAGGCCGAGCTGACCTTCAAGTCGGCGCTGGCTGGCTACGAAAACGGCAAGGTGGATTTTGCCACCCTGCTTGACGCCCAGCGCCAGATTCGCAATGCCCGCCTCGCGCTGCTGCGAGCCCAAGCCAACCAGCAATTGCGGCTGGCCGACATCGAACGCCTGCTCGGAGAAGACCTGTGAAAACCGGCCCCACCCTGATTTTTCTGACTATTGCCCTCGCCGCCGGTGGCTTTGCCGGCTACCAGCTTGCCCGGCCGAAAGGCGATACCGCTGCGTTGCCGACTGCTGCGGTCGACGGTCAAAAACCGGCCAAAAAGCTGCTTTATTACCGTAACCCGATGGGTCTGCCCGACACCTCGCCAGTGCCGAAGAAAGACCCGATGGGCATGGACTACATCCCCGTCTACGAGGGTGAACAGGACGAGGAACCCGGCGCCGCGAACCAGATCAGTATCAGCACGGAGAAAGTGCAGAAACTCGGCGTCAAGACGGAGGCAGCCAGTTTGCGGGCGCTGGACAAGATCGTCCGCGCCGCCGGTCGCATTGAACCCGATGAGCGCCGCACCTTCACGATTGCACCCAAGTTCGAGGGTTATGTCGAGCGCCTGCATGTCAATGTGACCGGCCAGCCGGTCGGCAAAGGCCAGCCGCTATTCGAGGTGTACAGTCCGGAGCTGGTCTCCGCCCAGCGTGAATATGCGATTGCCGCCCAAGGCGTCGAATCGCTGAAAGAAGCCGGAGGCCCGGCGCGGGACGGCATGAAGCAACTGGCCGATTCCAGCCTGCTGCGGCTGAAGAACTGGGACATCTCGGAAGAACAGGTCAAGGCCTTGGCCAAATCCGGCGAGACCAAACGCACGCTGACTTTCCGCTCGCCGGTGAACGGCATCGTGACCGAGAAGAAAGCTGTCCAGGGCATGCGCTTCATGCCAGGCGAAGCGCTCTATCAGGTCGCCGACCTGTCCGCCGTCTGGGTAGTGGCCGACGTTTTTGAGCAGGACATCGGACTGGTGAAATCCGGTGCCAAGGCCAAGGTCAAAATCGGCGCCTATCCCGACAAGATTTTCGAAGGTGCCGTCACCTATGTCTATCCGACCCTGACCGCGGCCACCCGTACCGTGCCGGTTCGGATCGAGTTGGCCAATCCGGGGACATTGCTCAAGCCGGGGATGTTCGCGCAGGTGGAATTGCCGGTCGGCGCCAAGGGCTCCGTGGTCACCGTGCCGGTCTCCGCCGTGATCGACAGCGGCACGCGCCAGATCGTCCTCGTCCAGGCCAAAGAAGGACGTTATGAACCGCGTGAGGTCAAACTCGGGGCGCGCAGCGACAACTATGTCGAGGTGGTGAATGGCGTGAAGGACGGCGAACCCGTCGTGGTCGCCGCCAACTTCCTGATCGACGCCGAAAGCAACCTGAAAGCGGCGGTCGGCGGCTTCGGCCACGCCGCGCATGGCGGCAAAACACCGCCGGCCGAAGGAAGTGCGAAGTCCGCTGGCACCGGCGCGGGGCACCGGGCGGAAGGCAAGATCGAGGAAATCGATGCCAAGACCGGGGCGGTGAGCATCAGCCACGGTCCGGTGGACAGCCTCAAATGGCCGGCCATGACCATGGAGTTCAAGGCTGCCAACACGTCGCTACTGCAAGCGCTGAAGCCTGGCGCCAAGATCACCTTCGAGTTTGTCGAACGTCAACCGGGCGAATGGGTCATCACCGCGGTCACGCCGCTGGCGCCCAACACAGGAGCCAGCGTACCGGCCTCCGGTGCCAATCCGCACGCCGGTCACTGACCGGCCGCCACGGAGAGTTCCCATGTTGGCTAACATCATCGAATGGTCGGGCCGGAACCGCTTCCTGGTCCTGCTCGCCACGCTATTCATCACCATCGGCGGCATCTATGCCGTTCTGCGCACGCCGATTGATGCCTTGCCCGACCTGTCGGACGTGCAGGTCATCGTCTATACGGAATATCCGGGCCAGGCGCCCCAGGTGGTCGAGGATCAGGTGACCTACCCGCTGACCACGGCCATGCTGTCGGTGCCGAAATCGAAGGTGGTGCGCGGCTTCTCCTTCTTCGGCGCCTCCTTCGTGTACATCATTTTCGAGGACGGCACGGATATCTACTGGGCCCGTTCTCGCGTCCTCGAATACCTGAATTTCGCCTCCAGCCGCATGCCGAAGGGCGTCACGCCGTCGCTCGGACCGGACGCCACCGGCGTCGGCTGGGTTTACCAGTACGCGCTGCTGGCCAAGGACAAGACGCTGGCCGAGCTGCGCACCATCCAGGACTGGTATCTGCGCTATCAGCTGACCAAGGCGCACGGCGTCGCCGAGGTGGCATCGATCGGCGGCTTCGTGCAGACCTACCAGATCACGGTCGACCCGGTGAAACTGCGTTCCTACGGCATCCCGCTGATGAAGGTGGCGCAGGTGATTCGCGACTCGAACCGCGATGTCGGCGGCCGGGTCGTCGAAATGGCCGAAACCGAGTACATGGTGCGCGGGAAAGGCTACTTGCGCGGCAAGAATGACTTGGAAACGCTGGTTGTGAAAAGCGATAAGGGCACCCCGGTCCTGATCCGCGACATTGCCCGGGTCGAACTCGCGCCGGACGAGCGGCGCGGACTGACCGAATTGAACGGTGAAGGCGAAGTGGTGTCGGGTATTGCCATGGCACGCTACGGCGCGAACGCCCTGGAAGTGATCCATAACCTGAAGGCCAAGATCGACGAAATCGGTGGCGGTTTGCCCGAGGGCGTCACGGTGCAAACGGTGTACGATCGGTCCGAGTTGATTCACCGCGCCATCGACACGTTGAAACGCACCTTGCTGGAAGAGGCGGTCATCGTCGCGCTGGTCTGCATCGTGTTCCTGATGCATGTGCGTAGCGCCCTGGTCGCCATCCTGATGCTGCCGGTCGGCGTGCTGATCGCCTTCATCGCCATGCGCTCGCTGGGCATGAACTCCAATCTGATGAGCCTGGGTGGCATCGCCATCGCCATCGGCGCCATGATCGACGCGGCCATCGTGATGATCGAAAACGCCCACAAACACCTTGAACGCCTGCCCAAGGAGCACACCAAAGCCCAGCGCGCCGACGCCATGCTCGCCGCCTGCAAGGAGGTCGGGCCGGCGCTGTTCTTCTCGCTGCTCATCATCACCGTCTCCTTTCTACCGGTGTTCGCCCTTGAAGGCCAGGAGGGGCGGCTGTTCTCGCCGCTCGCCTATACCAAGACTTTCTCGATGGCCGGCGCGGCGCTGCTTTCGGTGACACTGGTACCGGTCCTAATGATGCTGTTCATCCGCGGCGAGGTCATGCCGGAAGCGAAGAATCCGGTGAATCGTTTTCTGATCTGGGTCTATCGGCCAATCATTGCCTGGGTGATGCGCTGGAAGAAGCTGACTATCGTTGCTGCTGTCGTCGCCTTGGTGGCCTCGATCTACCCAGCCTCTCAGCTCGGCTCGGAGTTTATGCCGACACTTAACGAGGGCACGCTGCTCTACATGCCGGCGTCGCTGCCCGGCATGTCGATTACCAAGGCAGCAGAATTGATGCAGACACAGAACAAGATCATCAAGAGTTTTCCCGAGGTCGCCTCGGTCTACGGCAAGGCCGGGCGCGCCAACACGGCGACCGACCCGGCACCGACCGAGATGTTCGAGACGGTGATCAACTTGAAGCCAGAGTCCGAATGGCGCGCTGGCATGACCACCGACAAACTGATTGCCGAACTCGACAAGGCCCTGCAGTTCCCTGGCGTCGCTAACGCTTGGACAATGCCGATCAAGGCCCGCATCGACATGCTATCGACCGGCATCCGGACGCCGATCGGCATCAAAGTGTTCGGCAAAGATCTCGGCGAGATGGAAAAAGTGGCCAAAGAAATCGAGGCCGTGGTCAAGGCCGTCCCCGGCACGACCAGTGCCTTCGCCGAGCGCATCACCGGCGGCTTCTATCTCAATATCGAACCGGACCGCGAGCAACTGGCGCGCTACGGCTTGGCCATCGGCGACCTGCAGGATGTGATCGGCACGGCGCTGGGCGGTGAGATGGTAACCACGACGGTCGAAGGCCGTGAGCGCTTCGGTGTCACCATCCGCTATCCGCGTGAACTGCGCGCCGATCCGCAGCAGATTGCCCGCGAAGTGCTGATTCCGACCATGGACGGGGCGATGATTCCGCTCGGGCAATTGGCCAAGGTCGTCGTCGCCAAGGGCGCGCCCAGCATCCGCACCGAAAACGCCTTGCTCTCTGCCTACATTTATGTCGACATCCGCGACCGCGACATTGGCAGTTATGTCGCCGACGCCAAGAAGGCGGTCGCCGAACAGGTCAAGTTCCCGCCGGGTTACTACGTCACCTGGAGCGGCCAGTTCGAATATATGGAGCGGGCCATCGAGAAAATGAAGATCGTCATCCCGATCACACTGCTCTCGATCTTCCTGCTGCTCTATCTTAACTTCAAGCGCATTACCGAGACGCTGATCGTCATGCTGTCGGTGCCCTTTGCGCTGGTCGGCGGTGTGTGGTTGATGTGGCTGCTCGGCTACAACCTGTCAGTCGCGGTGGCGGTGGGTTTCATCGCGCTGGCCGGCGTGGCGGCGGAAACCGGGGTGATCATGCTGATTTACCTCGATCATGCCTGGGAAGCGTTGAAGGCCAAGCGCCGGGCGGAAAATCAGGCGCCAACCTTGCACGATCTCTACGAGGCCATTATGGAAGGTGCCGTGGAACGGGTTCGCCCGAAGATGATGACGGTAGTGGCGATCATGGCCGGCCTGCTGCCAATCATGTGGGGGACAGGGACCGGTTCCGAGGTGATGAGCCGCATTGCGGCGCCGATGGTCGGCGGGATGATTTCCTCGACGGTGCTGACGCTCGCGGTCATTCCGGCGATCTACGCGTTGGTAAAACAGTGGCGAATGAAACGGGGGATGGAGCAATGAAGCACAAGCGTTTGCTTTGGATTCCTGCGTCTCTTTTTGTGGCCATGCTGCCAGCCCTTGCCCTGGCTCAAGGCTGGAGCATTCCCAAACCCGGCCCCGGCCTAATGCCAAATCCCGGCATGGGCAAGGCGCTGTACGCCAATCATTGTGCGGGCTGCCATGGCGGAGATTTGAAGGGATCGGAGAAGGGACCGCCCCTGCTGCACAAGATATATGAGCCGTCACATCATGCCGACGCGGCATTCCAGTTGGCCGTGGCCAACGGTGTGCGGGCCCATCACTGGAAGTTTGGCGACATGGCCCCAGTCAAGAACGTAACGCCGGACGACGTCGCCCACATCACCGCATTTGTACGGACGGAGCAGCGCAAGGTTGGTATCGACTAAATAGAAAGTAGTCATGAGGCAAAATCTGGCTGGAGCCTGTGCAACTTTAGCAAGCTCTCTTTTACGGGCGGATCCGGGAATGACTCTCACGCGGGTCACTCCCACTGACCGGTTCCGGCAAGCCCGAAAGCCATCCGCTGTTGACAGAGTGAGCGTTCAGACTTGATGCAGTGAGAGAAACTCGTTTGGGGCTTTAATCGCCATCTTCGAAAGGATGAATGAAAATGGCCATTGATCCGGTTTGTGGCATGAGTGTCGTAGAAGACAGTGCGGCGGTCACCCTGCGCGACGGCGAAAGCGTCTACTACTTCTGCTCCGCCGATTGCCAGCAACAATTCGCGGCAAAGATCGAGGCCATCACCCGGTTAACCTTCAACAGCACGAAGATAGGCACCATCTGCGAGGTACATGGCCCAGTCGTGGATATCCTCTGCGAACGCCTGCCGCCACTGCACCAAGCGCTCTATGCCCGGATCGATCACGAAACCTATACTTTCGAAGCGCATCAGCACCTCGATGAGAAGCGTGTTCGCGCCATCACCCTGAACCGCACCAGCGGGCTGCATCGGGGCATGCCGGTTTTCGATACCGGTGCGGCCCTGCAGGTGCCGACTTCAACCCAGTGCCTCGGGCGCCTGCTTAATGTCTTCGGCCAGCCGCTGGATGGCGGCCCGCCGCTGCCCGCCAGCGAAACTAGAGGCATCCTGGTCAAGCCGCCGCCGCTGCATGAAACCGTCAATGCCAAGGGGATTCTGGAGACCGGCATCAAGGTGGTCGATCTGCTGGCGCCCTTCATCAAGGGCGGCAAGACCGGGCTGTTCGGCGGCGCCGGGGTCGGCAAGACCGTCCTCATCATGGAATTCATGCATGCCGTCGTCGCGCTGCATCAAGGCGTCTCGGTCTTTGCCGGGGTCGGCGAGCGCATCCGCGAAGGCCACGAACTGTGGCACGAGATGCAGGATGCTGGCGTCATGCCGCAGACCCTGATGGTGTTTGGCCAGATGGACGAATCGCCGGGCGTGCGTTTCCGGGTCGGCATGACGGCGCTGACCTACGCCGAATACCTGCGCGATACGCTGCACAAGGAAGTCCTGCTGCTGATGGACAACGTCTTCCGCTTCGTCCAGGCTGGCAGCGAAATCTCGGGGCTGCTGGGACGGATGCCGGCGACGGTCGGCTATCAGCCGACCCTGATGACCGAAGTTGCCGAACTGCAGGATCGCATCGTTTCTACCACGGCCGGCGACATTACCTCGGTGCAGGCGATCTATGTGCCCGCCGACGACATGACCGATCCTGCCGTGAGCGCCATTCTCAGCCACCTCGACACCACTGTGATCCTGTCGCGGCTGCAAGCCAGCAAGGGCATTTACCCGGCCATCGATCCGCTGCTATCCACCAGCAAGATGATGGACCGACATTTTCTGGGCGACCGCCACTATGTTGTCGCCGAAGGCGTGCGCGCCCATCTGGCCCGCTACCACGAGCTCGAGGACATCATCATGATGCTCGGCATGGAGGAACTGTCGGAGGCCGACCGCACCATTGTCCAGCGTGCGCGCAAGCTGCAGCGCTACCTGACGCAGCCCTTCCACGTCGTCGCCCAGCACACGGGGATCGCCGGAGCCAGCGTGCCGCTCGCCGTCACCCTGGAAGACTGCGAAGCCTTCCTGCGCGGCGCCTACGACGAGTTGCCCGAAGACCGCTGCTACATGCGCGGCACCATGCAGGATGCGGCATGAACACCTTTGTCCTGCACCTGCAGAGCGGCACTCAGTACGAACGCATCGACGATGCCGTGAGCTTCGTCGCTGCCGACGATTCGGGCAGCTTCGGCGTCCTCGCTGGACACGCCCGTCTGATGAGCTGCCTGACCACCGGCCTGGCGCGCTTCCGTACCGCCGACGGCGCCTGGCGCTTCCTGGCTCTGCCTGGCGCGGTGCTCTACTTCGTCGATAACGAACTCTTCGTCAATACGCGGCGCTACCTGCACGATGCTGACTACAAACGCGTCAGCGCGGCATGGCGGGAGGAATTGCAGGCCGAGGAGACGAAGCTGCGCGCCGTCACGGAAAGCCTGAACCGCCTCGAGGACGAGATGCTGAAACGTCTGTGGACCCTGCAACGCGAGATGCGGGGAATGCCATGAGCGATCAGCATGAAAGCCACGAGAAACTCGAAGTGCAGGTCGACAAAGCGGCCCAGCGCCTGGAACGAGCCGAGAAGGAGCGCTCGACAGTGCTTGCGCAGACCGCCTACATCGGCGTACTAGGCTTGCTCTTCGTGCTGCCGGTGATCGGCGGCGCCTATCTGGGGCGCTGGATCGACAGCCTGTTCGAGGGCTATTCGATGCGCTGGACGCTGAGCCTTATCTTTCTAGGCCTCGTCGTCGGCGCCGTCAATGTCTATTACTTCGTGCGGGAATAAGGGAAGTCATGGCCAGCTCATCGAGCTTCATCACGGAAATCATGCGCATCGGGCCGCTAGTCATCACCAACACGGTGGTGGTGACCTGGGGAATCATGCTGGTCCTCGGGCTCGTGGCGTGGGCAGCAAGCCGGCACCTGTCTGCAACGCCGGGGCCGTGGCAGGTGGTTGTCGAAGGCATCGTCGCCAGCATCGAGGCGGCGATCCGCAGCGTACTGCCCGATCACTATCGGCAGGTCATGCCCTTCATCGCCACGCTATGGATCTTCATCGTCGTTGCCAACCTGGCGAGCCTGATTCCTGGGTTGCGCTCGCCGACTGGCGATCTGTCACTGACGGCCGGGCTGGCCATCCTGGTGTTTCTCGCCGTCCATTGGTACGGCATCCGCACTAACGGACTCAGGAGTTACCTGCGCCACTATTTGCAGCCCAATCCGATCCTGCTGCCGTTTCACCTGATCAGCGAAATCACCCGCACCGTGGCGCTGGCCGTGCGCCTCTTCGGCAACATCTTCAGCCTGCAGATGGCGGCTCTGCTGGTGCTGCTGGTGGCGGGCTTCCTGGCGCCGGTGCCGGTGCTCATGCTGCACATCATTGAGGCCGTGGTGCAGGCCTACATCTTCGGCATGCTGGCGCTAATCTACGTCGCCGGAGCCATCCAGTCGCAACAGCTTAAATCCAAACGGGAAAAGGAGTGAGACATGAATGACATCAGTTGGTTTGCCACCGCGTCGACAGTCGCCGCCGCGCTGGCCGTGGCGCTCGGCGTGTTCTTTCCGGCGCTGGCCATGGGCCGCGCCATCAGCCAGGCGCTCGATGCCCTGGCACGGCAGCCGGAAGCTGAAAAGGCGATCACCCGCACCCTGTTTATCGGCCTGGCGATGATCGAGTCACTGGCCATCTACGTGCTGGTGGTGGTGCTGATCATCCTGTTCCGCAACCCCCTGCTCGAATACCTGCTGAAGTAGCGAGTCGGCCATGGAATTCGACGGCACGACCTTCGCGCTCGAAATCATCAATTTTTTGGTGCTGGTGTGGCTGTTGCAGCATTTCCTGTACCAGCCGGTGACGGCTGCCATTGCCCAACGCCAGGCCGGGATTGAAAAGATTCTTGCCGATGCGCAGGCGACGCGGAGCGCAGCCGACGCGCTCAAGTTCCAGTACGAAAACCGGACGGCAGAATGGGAACAGGAAAAGGCGGAGGCCCGGCGGCAGCTGCAGCAGGAGATGGAGGCCGAACGCAGCCGGCGAATGGCGGCTTTGCAAGCGGCCCTGGACGAGGAGCGCAACAAGTTGCGCGCCGTTGAGCAGCGCCGCGACCTCGAGCAGCGCCAGCATCTCGAGGCGGAGGCGATAGCCGAGGGCGGACGGTTTGCCGGGCGCCTGCTGTCGTCGCTGGCCAGTCCCGAACTGGAGAACCGCATACTCCTGCTGCTGCTGGATAACCTTCGGCATCTGCCTGAGCAGCAGGTTCACGCCTTGCGCGCCGCCGGTCAGAGCGGGGAGTTGAAGGTCATCAGCACCTACACGTTGAACGAAGCGCAACGTGCCGGCCTCACGGAAGCCTTCGTTGTGCTGGCGGAGTGTCCGGTAGGTTGCGAATTCGACCAAGATCCCACGCTGATCGCCGGCTTGCGTATCAGCATCGGTCCTTGGGTGTTGCGCGCAAGCTTGCTTGATGAACTGCATTTTTTTGCCGAGGCCCAGCATGCAACTGTCCGGCACTAACCCTACCCCCGACGGCGAGGCAGACTGGCTGAGCGCCTATCGCTTTGGGATGCGCGTCACCGAACAGGGTCGGGTGGTGGCGATCGGCGACGGCATCGTCTGGATCAAGGGCCTGCCGTCCGCTGCGATGGACGAGATGCTGCAGTTCGAAGACGGCAGCCGTGCCTTGGTCTTTCATCTCGAAGAAGCGCTGCTCGGCGCCATCCTGCTACAGCAAAGCGCATCCCTGAGTGCCGGCGCGCTCGCCTCCCGTTCTGGCGAACGGCTGGGCATAGGCGTCGGCGACGCCTTGCTGGGCCGCGTTATCGACCCCTTAGGTACGCCGCTCGACGGCGGGGGTGCGCCAGAGTGCGACGGACGCCGCGAACTCGACGTACTGTCGCCGCCCATTCTGGCGCGCAATTTCGTCGACCAGCCGCTCTATACCGGCAATAAAATCGTCGATACCATCATTCCCGTCGGCAAGGGCCAGCGCCAGCTGATCATTGGTGATAACGGCGTCGGCAAGAGTTCTCTCGCCCTCGATACGGTGATCAACCAGAAGGGCAAGAACGTCTATTGTGTGTACGTCGCCGTCGGCCAGAAACGTTCGAGTGTGATCAACGCCCTCGAAGTGCTGCGCGAATCCGGCGCGCTCGCGCATACGACGCTAGTGGTGGCCGAGGCCACGGCGATGCCCGGCCTCAAGTACCTGGCGCCCTTTGCCGGCTGCGCTGTGGCCGAGGGCTGGATGTGGCAGGGCCGGGACACGCTGGTGGTCTACGATGATCTGACCACGCATGCTCGCACCTACCGCGAGTTGTCGCTGCTGCTGCGTAGGCCGCCGGGCCGCGAAGCCTACCCCGGCGACATCTTCTACCTGCATGCACGGTTGCTCGAACGCTCGACCCGCCTGGCATCGGTGCATGGCGGCGGTAGCATGACCGCCCTGCCACTTGTGGAAACCGAGCAGGGCGAGATCGCTGCCTACATTCCCACCAACCTGGTGTCGATCACCGACGGCCAAGTCTATCTCGACCAGAACCTGTTCGCCGCCGGTTGCCTACCGGCCATCGACGTCACCCGCTCGGTGTCGCGCATCGGTGGCAAGGCGCAGCACCCGCGCATCAAGGAAGAGGCCGGGCGCATGAAACTCGATTACCTCCAGTTTCTTGAACTGGAGGTGTTCACCCGCTTCGGTTCGCAACTGGAGGCGTCGATGGAAGCCAAGATTCGCCGCGGCCGGCTGCTGCGGGAAATATTCAAGCAGGAACGGCTTGCGCCATTGCCCATCGAATTCCAGCTAGCCTGGATGGTGGCCTACAACGAAGGCTTGTTCGACACCTTGGCACTGGACACCATTGCCCCACGGCTGGGCAATCTGGCCCGCTGCGTCGCTCAAGGTTCGCTGAGTCTAGGCGACAGCCGCGAGGCGTGGCGACAGGCGGTGACGGGGTGGCTGCAGGAGCGGGGAACGCCATGAGCAAACGCGGGCAAATCCGGCGGCATCTGGGTACGCTCAACGACATCGGCGGCATCATGGGGGCAATGAAGAACATCTCGCTGATGGAAACCCACAAGCTGGCGCGCTTTCTCGCCCACCAGCACCGGGTACTGGCCAACATTGAGGTAGCTGCCGCGGATTTCCTCGCGCACCATCCGGAAATCAGACATCAGTCGACCATCGCGACAGCCGAGGTGGTCGTCGCCATCGGCTCGCAACGCGGCTTCTGTGGCGACTTCAACCAATCCCTGGTGCAGACCATGCGCCGCCACTGGCAACCGAGCCCGGGGCAGCCAGCCAGCCTCGTGGTGGTGGGCCGCCGGCTGGCGGCGAAACTGGGCCGCGAGCCACGCATCTGCGCGAGCTTCGACGGACCGAGCATCGCCGAGGAGGTGGAGATGGTGCTGGAGCGCCTGATGGACGCTCTCGGTGAATTGCAGGCACGGCAGGGTGGCAGCGGGCTGCTCAGCATCGCGGTGTTCGCCCATCGCGAAGGCGAAAGCGAGGTGAGTGTGCGCCACCTCCTGCCGGCGCCGAGTGTCGCGCCCAGCGCGCCGCGTTTTGCCTACCCGCCGCTGTTGAATGTGGCGCCGACGAATTTTTTTACCGAGCTGGCTCGCCATTACCTGTGGGCGCAGATGCACGACGTGTTCTACGGTTCCCTGATGGCCGAGAACCGTCGTCGGCTGCAACACATGGAAGGTGCCATGCAGCGCATGGATGAAAAAGCCGGCGAGCTGCAGCGCAAGTACAACCTGCTGCGCCAGGAAGAGATCACCGAGGAAATCGAGGTCATCATGCTGAGCAACGACGCCTTGCAGCGCTCTCGCCGGACGCGGACTGACGCCATGGCCGGATGAACGAAGCCACGGAAAGACAGTGCTTGCGGGGCACCCGCACTGACCACCAACAAGGTCGATATTCATTGAAGGAACAAGCCATGACGGACAGCGTTTCCGGACACCCGCAGGACCACGCCCACCACGATGTACAGCCTTTCCCGATCCTTGAGACGGCAGGAGTCTTCAGCGATCCAGTGTGCGGGATGACTGTCAAACCGGAATCACCCCACGCGTCTGATCTCAACGGTACTCATTACCGCTTTTGCAGTGCCAAGTGCAAAATCAAGTTCGATGCGGAACCGGCGCGCTACCTTGCTCAGCAGCCGGCAGAGCCCGCCATTCCAGATGCCGAATACACCTGCCCGATGCACCCTGAAATCCGGCAGATCGGGCCCGGGACCTGCCCCAAGTGCGGCATGGCCCTCGAACCGCTGCTGCCCGATCTCGACCAAGACGAGGACAACACCGAGTATCGGGATTTCCGCCGCCGCTTCTGGGCCAGCCTGCCGCTGACCGTGGTTGTGGTCGTCCTGGCGATGGCTGGGCACCGGCTGGAAGGTCTGTCGCCGACGGTCCGCACTTGGGGCGAACTGCTGTTCAGCCTGCCCATAGTGCTCTGGGCCGGCGCGCCGTTCTTCGTGCGCGGCTGGCAGTCGCTTGTCCAGCGCAGTCCTAACATGTGGACGCTGATCAGTCTCGGCACCGGCGCCGCCTTCGCCTACAGCGTGGTGGCGGCGCTCGCCCCCGGACTGTTTCCCGTTTCATTCGTCGCCCACGGCCGCATCGGGGTCTATTTCGAGGCGGCGGCGGTCATCATTTCCCTGACCCTGCTTGGCCAGATGCTCGAACTGCGTGCCCGTTCGCAGACCTCGGCCGCCATCAAGTCCCTGCTTGGCCTCGCCCCGAAGACGGCCCGACGCATCAATCCCGACGGCACGGAAGAGGATGTGCCGCTGACCCATGTCCATGTTGGCGACACCCTGCGCGTACGGCCTGGCGAGAAAGTGCCGGTAGATGGCGCTGTTCTGGAAGGTTCCAGCGCCGTCGATGAGGCGATGCTCACCGGCGAACCGCTGCCGGTAACGAAACGGCCGGGTGACAAGGTGATCGGTGCCACCATGAACACCTCCGGCAGTCTGGTGATCCGTTCGGAGAAGGTCGGCGCCCAGACCATGCTGGCCCAGATCGTCCAGATGGTCGCCCAAGCCCAGCGTTCCAAGGCGCCGATGCAGCGCCTGGCGGATGTGGTGGCGGGCTATTTCGTGATCGTGGTGGTCGCCATTGCCGTCACCAGCTTTCTCACCTGGGGATTCTTCGGCAGCGAACAAGGCTGGGTCTTCGGCCTGATCAACGGCGTCTCGGTGCTGATCATTGCCTGTCCCTGCGCCCTCGGCTTGGCCACGCCGATGTCGATCATGGTCGCTACCGGCAAGGCGGCGACGCAGGGCATCCTATTCCGGGATGCGGCGGCCATCGAGCGCCTGCGTGACGTGGATACCCTGATCGTGGACAAGACCGGCACGCTGACCGAAGGTCGCCCGACATTCGAGCGCGCCGTGGCCGTGCCAGGCATCGCCGAGGACGAGGTGCTGCGCTTGGCCGCCAGCCTCGATCAGGGCAGCGAGCACCCGCTGGCCGATGCTATTGTCCGTGCTGCACGGGAACGCGGGCTCACTCTTGAAAAGGCCGAGCTATTCGAATCGGCGACCGGCATTGGTGTGCGAGGGACAGTTGGTGGAAAACGACTGGCCCTCGGCAACCGTGCGCTGATGGCCGAGGACGGCGTCGATATCGACGTCCTTGGCAAGGAAGCGGAAACCCTGCGCAAAAGCGGCGCCAGCGTCATGCATCTGGCGGCCGACGGCCGCCTGCTCGGCCTGCTGGTCGTCGCCGACCCGATCAAGGCGAGCACCCAGGAAGCCCTGACCATCCTGCGCCAGGCAGGGCTGCGCATCGTGATGGCCACCGGCGACGGCCTGACCACCGCCCAGGCGGTCGGCGCCCGGCTGGGCATCGACGAGGTGTACGGCGAGGTCAAGCCGGCCGACAAGTTGGCCCTGGTCGAACGCCTGCAGCGCGAAGGGCGCGTCGTCGCCATGGCCGGCGACGGCATCAACGATGCGCCGGCGCTGGCCAAGGCGGATGTCGGCATCGCGATGGGTACCGGCACCGACGTCGCGATGAATAGTGCCCAGTTGACGCTGGTCAAGGGCGACCTGCGCGGTATCGCCCGCGCCCGTCTGCTCTCTGTTGCAACGGTCGGCAACATGCGCCAGAACCTGGCCTTCGCCTTTCTTTACAACGCGCTCGGTGTGCCGGTCGCAGCCGGAATCCTCTACCCGTTCTTCGGTCTGCTACTGTCACCTATCATAGCGGCGGCAGCGATGACTTTGTCGTCGCTCAGCGTGGTCGGCAACGCGCTGCGTCTGCGCGGACAACAATAAAACCGAGATCTGCTGATGCCCTCCCGATTGCCTGACACCGCTACGAAATACGAATGGCGCGACTGCTACAGCGCCGGGAACGCCATCATCGACCAGCAGCATATAAGATGCTACTACTGTATGCGGAGTCGTTGAAATGCTTGGAGAGCGCCGGTCCAGAAGGTTATGAAAAACTTCATGATCTCCTCCACGAAATGGCTGTCTGTGCCAGAGAGCATTTTTCGAAGGAAGAAGAATTTCTGCCTGCGCGAAATCACCCGATGCTGGCTGAGCACGCTGAAGAACATGAACAATTCAAAATCGCGCTAGCCGATTTCTTATTCTCCGCAGTGCAAAGCGAACTGGACAAGACTGGGGTGTTCCGTTTCCTGTCCGAATGGTGGATTCACCATATCCTCGTATCAGATTTTGACTGTAAGCCGTATCTTGTAGAAAGTTGAGCCCTCATGGGGAAACCCCTCGACGTCAGATTGACGCCGGGAGTTTCCTGACAAGGATGTAATCAATAGGTCATCCTGATGACAGTTACAAAAGCGCAGACTTCTTGGTGTCAGGAATTCATCAGCGATTCAGACATTTCCCACCACTCTCCTGGAGAACCAACATGAAACTGCAATCCGCACTCTCGGCGTTCCTGTTCGCAACTGTTGCCGCGCTGTCCTTGGGTGCCCAGGCTGCCGATGCCGACAAAGCACCTCCTGCCGCAGAAATGAAGATGGAACAAGGCGCCAAGCCCGCCAAGCCGCACTCGCATGTTGAGGAAAAAACCGGCGTTCCTCAAAAGGCGCCTGCCGCAGTTAATCCCGACAAGAAGAATGCTGCACAGGACAAGACGAAGCACTATCATCCGCGCGACGGGAAATAAATCCCCTGCCTCCGGCCCTTTAAATACGCGGGGCGATCGGTCCGCACCCATGGGTGACGACAACATCCGGCAGTATGGCCACCTTTTTACATGAAGGCTGTTGGCAGAGGCCATGGGTTGCGACTCGAAAGTAATACGGTTCGAGTATTGCAAAACGGTGTTGATGGAACACTTGCGCCTTGAATGCAACCACGGTTTTCAGCATGGGGTGGCGCAAGTCAAAAATAGCGATAAATGGCGAGACGCCGGCCCCATTGATCCGATCAAGGCGATTCTCATGAAGAACGAATAGCTCGCTCCGCAACCGGGAGAGCACAATGAGCCTGCCAAGCGCACCGTACCAACTGAACCGAATGCTCGCCATTCGGCTGTGCGTTGCGGCGCTCGTCATCGGCGCGATAGCCGGCATCGTGGCGTATCAGGTCGAAACGCGGCGTGTCGAATCCATCGTCCTCGAACTCGCAGCCGGCGGGGCTCGCCATCTGGAGTCGCCGGCCATGCAGCTCCTATCCCGAGGGAAATCGCCGGAAGACCACAGCGCCTTGAGCGCCCTGTTGGATAGGAATAACTTCGTCGGCATACGGGTTTTCGACATCAAGAAGGACCTCGTCTACGAAACATGGGTAACCCTGCCACCGGGCGTAGCCGCCGGACTCCAAAAGCGCCGGTACGACTGGCCGGCGCCGGGGAGGGATCATCGCGCCCGAATCCGAATCGGCGACGAGCACCTGATTCAGGTGGTCATTCCCTTGGCCGGAGAATCTGGCGGCCTGAACGGTTATCTTGAGGGGACATACCGCATCGACGGCAGAACGCTCGCTGACCAGAAAGAGCGGGTCCTGGATGGCGTCCTTACGGCAGTTGTCGCCGTGTTGTCCACGGCCTTGCTACTGTATCCCCTCCTGCTCGGTCTGCTGCGGCACGCAACACGATTGTCTCGGCGCCTGCTCGACTCCAACTTGTCCCTTATCCGGTCGCTTGGCAATGCGGTCGCCAAGCGCGACTCTGACACCGACGCGCACAATTACCGCGTCACCCTCTACGCCGTGGCGCTAGCCGAGAAACTGCACTGGCCAAAAGGAGAGATTGCCCACCTGATTGCCGGTGCCTTCCTTCACGACGTCGGCAAGATCGGCATCCCTGACCACATTCTGCTCAAACCGGGGAAACTGACTGAAGATGAGTTCGAGATCATGAAAACCCATGCGCTTCTCGGCCTCGACATTGTCGCCGGCAATGCGTGGATGAACGCCGCCCCGGTCATTCGCAGCCACCATGAACGCTTCGACGGCTCTGGCTATCCGGACGGACTGAGTGGACTGGAAATTCCACGAGGGGCAAGGTTGTTCGCGGTCGTGGATGTGTTCGATGCCCTCGTTTCGGCACGCCCCTACAAAGTCCCGCTGCCTTTCGAGACGGCCCTGGCGCTGATCGAGAATGAGTCAGGCCGGCATTTCGATCCGGAGATCGTTATTGCCTTCAGCGGCATCATCGATCGCCTTTACCAAGAGGTCGCCATGGCCAGCGGAGTCGAATTGCACGCCCAATTGCGCTCGGCCATTTTTCGCTATTTCAATACGGAAGCGGGGGCTGACGATACGGCGGCATCGTTCTACCATCGCTGAAGGAGCGCCATCGTGACCAAGGCTATTGATGCGCGAAGTACGCGTCGCCATCCAGCGCGAACGGATGCGATGCGGCCCCTGCAAGGCCTGCTGCTCCAGCGACTTGACCTGTACTGGCACGATGTCCGCGCAACGGGCGGCTTCGAGGAGCGCACGGGCATCGGCCGAATCGGTCTTGTTCCGCTTCACGTAGGCCCGGATATACGCTGCCGGCAGCAGCTTGACCGGGATGCCCAGCCGATTGAACCAGCGGCCCCAATGATGGGCTGAGCCACAGGCCTCCATGATCACCTGGCCGACCTCCCAATTCCGGAACCAACGCTCGAACTGGCTACGCGTCAGCCGCTCCTGCGCGACAACGTTCGATTTGTCATCAGCAATAGCGATTTGGAATACACTCTTGGCCAGATCAACCGCAACGGTAGTAGCATGCATTTCGGACTCCTTTCGTCGAAACCCGATCCCCATCCCCATGAGCACCGGCATCGCTTATTTGGCGATGAAAAGACGGGGGAGTCCATCCCATCACTATAACCGGCGTGCAAAAGCAGAGCGAAGCGGCGCTTTTGCACGTCCGAGTTGATGGCGTCGTTAGCTGGGCTTGATCGCACTATAGAGCGCCATTGTTCCGAAGACGGTGCCGAAAGTCCGTCGTTGTGTTACCTCCACAAACCCAGCTTGCTCAAAGAGCATGATGAGTTTCCCCGACACATTATCTTGAGTGTTTTTGAAACCGTCGAGAAGTTGAATGAATATAAATAACCCACGCATCAAGGCGTTTGCAGCACGCCCCCAGTCAGCGACATGGATCTCTCCACCGGGCTTGAGAACCCGGAACAACTCGCGCACTGTGCGCTCTTTGTTCTCCCAGGACAGATGATGAAAGAACAGACTCGAAACCACCCGATCGAAGTGAGCGCCCGGGTAAGGCAGGCTGTTGGACAAAGCGTGGTCGAACTTCACCGAAACATCGGCCTTTAGTGCCTTATGAGAGGCAAGGGAGAGAATGGCCGGATCACCATCAACCCCTGTGACCTCGGCTTGTGGTTGGTGTTGTTTTATCCAGATTGCCAATGTGCCCGTGCCACAGGCCAGATCAAGTACGCGCTGGCCCGGCTCGAAACGCGCCTGCTTGATGAGAGCCTGCTTGAAACTGCGCTCCCTTGTGGTGGTACCGACTACTGCGTCGTAGTAGGGAGTCAGCCAGTGAAAGCCAAGCGCTGGCACATATTTGGATTGAGGTGGTTGTTGCATATACGCTCCTGTGTTGCCCAGCCAACGTTTAGTAGACACCTCGAGCGGTGTCTACTTCTTCCCGCTTAGTCGTCGACATCCTCAAAAAATTAGCGTGACCAACGACACCCCCGCAACTCCGCCGCCCAAAGTGCTCGATCACGTGCGTGATCGCCTGCGCGTGAAGCATTGCAGTAAGCGACTCATCGGACAGCAGCGGGACCATGAAGGCCAGCCCTTGCAGCAAGCGTTTCCGGACAGCGAGTACAGATCGGAAAGCCTAGGCATCTGCAACCAACAGAATCTATTCGCTATTTGACCGGACAGCAGTACTAGGATGTAATGAACTTGCATCTCAGATACTACCTACGAGAACCTGGCAGTTCCCCGACGAGGCAATGACATCTGCGTCATTGCCTCGTAATCTTTCACTCAGTTGCCGGTGTAGGCCGGGTTCTCAGCGACATACACCGTCACGCCCTCAGCCCCCGGAATTACCTTGGCAAGCGAAAACGGCGCAGTGCCCAGCGTATCGAACTTCCAGGTGACGCTCTTGCTGCCAAGATCGAATCGAACGGTTTCGAGGCGCGTGACATTCAGGTACTTGGTGCCGCTGTCGATCTTCACCACCCGCGCGGCTGCGCCGGACGTTGCGTAGCCGTAGCGCGCGAGTTCGTTGGCTGTCGGCTGACTCTTGGATTCCGCGACGACATGCGAAATCCAGTGTGGGCTTCCCCCTTCGGAGTATTCGTCGTGGGCATCATTCACCCCCCGCGCGGCTGCGCCGGACGTTGCGTGGCCGTAGGGCGCGAGTTGGTTGGCTGTCGGCTGACTCTTGGATTCCATGACATGCGAAATCCAGTGTACGCTTCCCCCTTCGGAGTAGTCCTCGTGGGCATAGCTGGTTCCCGTAACGGCAAAACCGAGAGCCGCGATCAGGATCAGTTGAGTAATGTTGGTTTTCATGATTTTCTCCTTGTGACATCGGGTTAATCGTGTCGGACCTATTTGGTCCAACCGTGATGTCATCTTAGGAGTGCGATACCAACAGGACGGTGACCCGTTGATTACATTCTTGAAAGCCAACATGAGGTTTCCTGACAGGGCGGGTTCAAATCTGAAGTGCAACACCTACCGGGGGGTAATGTGTTGCGATGGGAATCATTGGCGACTGCTTCGCGCCCGGTGGCTGTCATTCAGCGACACTCAGGGTATCCTGTCTCCACTATGGCAGACATCGATGAACGGTAAAGCCCAAGTGTTCAGCTCAGGGGTCGTTGCGGCGCTCGGTGCAGCACTACTCTTTGGCGCCAGCACACCGCTGGCGAAAATGCTGCTGCACGATGTCGATCCGTGGCTTCTTGCAGGACTGTTCTACCTCGGTTCTGGAATAGGCCTGTCACTGTGGCGCGTACTCACCCGTGCCGTACCTGTCCGTCTTTCGCGAGGAGAAACTGGCTGGTTGGCTGGGGCCATCCTTTCAGGCGGAGTGGTTGGCCCTGTCCTGTTGATGTATGGTCTAACAGGCATGCCGGCCTCAGGTGCAGCCCTGCTGTTGAATGCAGAGGGTGTTTTCACAGCATTGCTGGCTTGGGTGGTCTTCAAAGAGAACTTTGACCACCGTATTGCGTTCGGCATGGCAGCAATTGCCGCAGGTGCTGTGGTGTTGAGTTGGCCAAGAGAGGCTCAGTTTGCTGGTGCGCTGCCAGCCTTGGCGATACTGGGGGCTTGCTTGGCATGGGGCATCGACAACAACCTGACGCGCAAGGTCTCTCTAGCCGACGCAACATGGATTGCAGCGGTAAAAGGCATGGCTGCCGGGAGCGTGAATCTCATACTCGCATTTTCCCTTGGCGACCGTCTGCCTGATTGGCCCACCACGGCAGCAGCCATGGGGGTCGGATTGCTCGCTTACGGGGTCAGCCTGGTTTTGTTTGTCGTCGGCATGCGCCATCTGGGGACCGCTCGTTCAGGCGCTTACTTTTCAGTGGCTCCCTTCTTCGGGGCGCTCATTGCGCTCGCCACCGGAGAACCACTCACCGTTCGACTGACTATTGCTGGCGGCCTAATGGCGATTGGCATCTGGCTCCACCTAACCGAGCGACACGAGCATAAGCACATCCATGAGGTAATGGAGCATAGCCACGAGCACGCACACGATGAGCATCATCAGCACGCTCATGACTTTTCTGTAGCCCCGGGCGCAAAGCACACGCACCGTCACAGGCACGAGCCCATAGTCCATGAGCACGCTCACTTTCCCGATACACACCACCGGGAACACTCGCACTGACATGTGCGATACATAGTGGTGCGGCTTGTATTGCGATCGTCGAAACAGCGACTGCTCCGGGGCATATTGTCGCCGTTCAGCAATTCATAACCTTACTGGCCGCTTAGGGTCCAGGCTGTGCAAAAAACGGGGTTGAGATTTTGATGTCTTTACGCGCGTTCGCTTGGCTCGGACGTGAAAGAATCAAGAGTGGGTGTCGGCGCGATCATTTTCTTGCGCTCAGCAGGCCCGCCTTGGTGAGCGCGCTTTCTAGAAAATCGTTCTCCAGCGTCAGCTGCCGGATCTTGGCCTGCATGGTCTTGAGGTCCGGCTCGATCGCCTGGGTGGCGGTATCGCCGAAGACCTGTGCCGAGCGTTCCATCAGTTGCGTTTTCCAGTCGGCAATCTGGTTCGGATGAATGTCCAATTGCTGCGCCAACTCGGCCAGCGTCTTGTCGCCCTTGAGCGCCGCGGTCGCCACTTGCGCCTTGAATACTGGCGAGTGATTCCGCCGCTTCCTTCTCGTCATGCTCTTGCTCCTTTTCATGGCCGCTACGCGGCAGTTATTGAGCAAGGCTATCACTTATCCCTCTGTCCGAATTCCCGGGACCGGCTCTGGCCTTCGTGGCGGAACTGCCCAAGACCGGAGTTTCTGGCGCTACCCGCTGGCTGTCTCCTGACAAGGCTCTGATTCAACTGTCCTTGCGCTATAAGTCCGATGACCAACTCTGGTTCAGCTTCTTCCACGAGGTTGGACACCTGTTACTGCACGGAAAGAAGGAGGTATTCATCGAGGGCAACGGCCTGGATGTTGAGAAGGAAGCGGAGGCAAATCGCTACGCTGCTGATAGCCTCATCCCACTCGGGAAACTCAGGGCGTTGCTGGCGGTTGGTCGTCCCTCCCTGGCCCAAGTGGAAGCCTTTGCCGCCGAGATCAGCATCGCCCCTGGCATCGTAGTCGGCCGCCTGCAAAAGGAAGGAGTGTACGATCACAAGATTGGCAATGGCCTCAAGCGCCGCTTGTGCTGGGCATCAGTCAAAGCGGACGACAATCCGCTTTCCATCTGACCTTGTGCAAACCCCGGCTGGGCTTTGGCTTGATTCCCAAGCCAGCAGGCACCGAATCGTTTCCCCGCTTTGGGCACGTAGTACCGGCGATGCCGAGTTCTTTATGTGATCCTTGTCCATGCCGCTGGCAATTTGGTCGTAATGTTTGCCGAGGCCAAACAATTGACGCAATTGTGCGATGTCTTGATGCCGCTGAATTACAAATCCCCGCCCCTCATATCGCACTCCTTCAAGTTCCAGAACCATTACCGGCTCTTGGCCTTCCTCGTGGCTAAAAGAGCCGGTGACGGGTGTCGAGTTGTTCACCGAAACCAGTCGATGGGAATGTCCGGCACAACCGGAAATAATCACGCCAAAAAAACATGTGGCGAGCATTTTTTTAGTCGTGGACATGCGACCTCCCTGCTACTTCAACACGAAGCGAACTGTTGTTGGGGCTTTGCCCGGGACGGATACCAAGGCCACAATCTTGCCGTTGGCAAGCTTGAAACTGCCTGTGGCCTCCAGTGCCGGGCCGGCAGGTTTCAACTCGACTTCCTGCTTGTCGGCACCAACGAGGATGGCCAGTTTGGCGTTGGCCTTAGAGACATCCACTGGCTTGCCATGATCACGCAAATACAACCGAATCAAGTCCGGCTTCGCAACCAGTTCGTAATCGACATCCTTGACCTCGCTGACGATGCCACCGTGGAGGGGGTTGTGTTCGTGGTCATGTCCGTGGCTACCAGCGGCAAAGGCTGGGCCTGACATGGACAGTGCAGCAGCGGTGAGCAGATGAATCGTTTTCATGGTTTTCCCTTTCGTTGGGAAATAATCAAAGAGCCCCGGCATCCCGGTCGTTCATTAGTTGTTCCGCATCCTTGCGGCCAAATAGCCAGAACATGGCGGGCGTCAGGAAGGTATCGAGCAAGGTTGAACTGATCAGCCCGGAGAAAATCACCACGGCGACTGGATGCAAAATTTCCGTGCCCGGCCGCTCTGCCTCAAAAAGCAGCGGAGCCAGCGCAAACGCGGTGACCAGTGCGGTCATCAGTACCGGCGACAGCCGTTCCAGCGAACCTCGCAGGATCATGGCGTGATCGAAACTCTCACCCTCCATGCGCATCAGGTTGATGTAGTGGCTGACCTTGAGAATGCCGTTGCGCACCGAAATGCCGGCCAGGGTGATGAAGCCGACCAGGGCGGCAACCGACAATGGCTGTCCGGAGATCCACAGACCGATCACGGCACCGACCAGCGCCAGCGGGATATTGACCATGATCAACACTGACAGCGTCACGGACTTGTAACGGCTGTAGAGCACCACGAACATCAGCACCAGGGAGACAATTGAGAGCAGGCCAACCAGGCGCGACGCCTCTTCCTGCGCCTGGAACTGTCCGCCCAGGGTGATGAAGTAGCCTTCAGGCAGTTTGCTTTCGCGGACCACCTTCCGGATGTCCTCGACAATCTCGGACAGCGCCCGCCCTTGCGCGTTGGCTGAAATCACAATGCGCCGCTTGCCGTCGTCTCGGCTGACCTGATTCGGCCCGTCGCTGTCTTCGATGCTGGCGATTCTGGACAGCGGAATCCTGCCGCCAGGCGTCTCCAGCATGATCTGGCCGAGTCCGTCGACGGAGCGCCCTGCTTCCGGAAGACGTACCACGAGCGCAAACCGCCGGCCACCCTCGACGATCTGGGTCACCTTCTCACCCTCGACCAGGCTTTGCAGTGTCGCGAGAATTTGTGGTGTCGGCACGCCGTATTGGGCTGCTGCGGCGTAATCGACCCGGACCTTGATCTGCGGCGCCAACACCTGTTTCTCGATTTCCAGGTCAGCCAGACCGGGGATGCCGGCCAGCCTGTTGCGCAACACGTCAGCTTGACCACGCAGGGTATCCAGGTCGTCACCAAAAATCTTGATGGCAATCTGTGATCGAACACCGGAAAGCATGTGGTCGATCCGGTGCGAAATCGGTTGCCCGATGGCAATGGCGGCCGGCAGATTGATCAGGCGCGAACGGATGTCAGCGGAAATCTCGTCCATCGAACGGGTCAATTCGCCAGCCGGTTTCAGACCGACATCGAGTTCGCTGACGTGGACGCCCTCGGCGTGCTCGTCAAGCTCGGCCCGGCCGCTGCGACGCCCTACATGCACCACTTCCGGAACCTGTCTGACCAACACCTCGGCCTGCTGCGCCAACGCTGACGATTCAGCCAGAGTGACGCCCGGGTTCAGGCGCATGCCGATCAGCAGCGTCCCTTCGTTGAACGGCGGCAGGAAGGTCTTGGGGAAAAAAGGTACCGCAGCCACGGCAACCAGCACGGCGAGCCCACCGGCGACCAGCGCCGTCTTGGGTCGATTCAGCACGGCCTGTAAGCCGCGGCGATAGCTCGCCTTCAACCAGGTCAGCAGTTTCGTGTCGCCATGATCAAGCGACTTCATGCGGGGCAACAGGTAGAAGGACAGCACCGGGGTGACGGTTACGGAAACGACCAGCGAGGCCAGCGTCGAGACGATGAAGGCGATGCCGAGCGGCACGAACAGCCGCCCCTCCATGCCCGGCAAGGCGAACAGCGGCAGGAAAACGAGGACGATGATGATCGTCGCGTAGAGAATCGCCGAACGCACTTCCATCGTTGCCCGGGAAACCAGTTCAATCGGATGGATGCGGGCATCCGGGTGTTTGGCTCGGTCCTCTTTCAGTCGACGCAGGACGTTCTCGACACCGACCACCGCATCGTCGACCAGACCGCCGATCGCGATGGCCAGCCCGCCCAGGGTCATGGTGTTGATCGATAGCCCGTAATGCTGGAAGACCAGCGCCGTCATGAAGATCGACACCGGAATAGCGGTCAGCGCGATCACCGTCGGGCGCAGGGTGCCCAGGAAAAAGAACAGGATGACCGCGACAAACACCGAGGCGCCGATCAATTTGCCTTGCAACGTGCTGATTGAGGATTCGATGAAACTGGCCTGGCGGAAGGTTACCTTGGGCTCATCCATGCCGGCCGGCAGGGTCTTTCTGAGATCGTCGAGTGCTGCCTCGATGGTTCGTGTCAGATGGATGGTATCGGCCGTCGGCTGTTTCTGGATGCCGAGAATCACTGCCGGCTTGCCCTCGAACCCGGCATCGCCACGCCTGATCGCCGGCGCGAAGGTGACTTCGGCAATTTGGCGCAATAGAACGGGTTGACCGTGGCGAGCCGTCAGCGCCAGGTTCTTCAGATCGTCCAAGCGCGACGTTCGACCCAGATTCCGGATCAGGTACTCACGACCGTTGAGTTCAAGAAATCCGCCCGAGGTATTCGAAGAGAACCCCTTGAGTGCACCCGTCAATTGCTCATGGGTAATATCCAGCTCAGCCATGCGGGCCGTATTCGGCTGAACCTGGAATTGCCGTACTTCGCCGCCTATCGGAATAACTTGAGCAACACCTGGCACCGCCATCAGGCGTGGGCGCAAGACCCAGTCGGCAAACTCCCGAACCTGCATCGGCGAGATCTTGGCCGTGTCGATGGGAATGGCAATCTGCATGATTTCGCCCATGATCGAACTGATCGGCCCCATGCGCGGCACGACGCCCGTCGGCAGGCCTTCCTCCATCGAAATCAGGCGCTCCGAGACCATCTGCCGAGCCCGGAAGATATCCGTCTTCCAGTTGAAGGTGACATAGATGAAAGACAGGCCGGAACTGGAGATCGATCGCACACTCTCCACGCCCGGCAGGCCGTTCATCGTGGTTTCCAGCGGGAAGGTGATCAGTTGCTCGACCTCCTCGGCAGCCATGCCGCCAGCCTCGGTCATGATCGTCACGGTCGGCTTGTTGAGGTCCGGAAAAACATCCACCGGCGTTTGCGTCAGCGTAAACGCCCCATAGCCCATCAATACCAAGCTGGCGATGATGACCAGCAGTCGGTTGCGCAGGCTGTTGTCGAGTAGCCACTTGAACATGTTCGCTTACCCCTCAGCGGATCTGGTTGATCAGCGAGGCAGCACGAACGGCAACGCGATCGCCCGGTTGCAAACCGGCGGTCACTGCCATGTGGGTGCCATCCAGCGGCTCGGCGGTGACCACCCGTGGCGTAAAGCGTTCCGGTGCCGTCTTGACCCAGACGATGCTCTGGTTCGCCGGGTTCTTCATCAGCGCGGCAGCAGGAATGGCAATCCCCTGTACCGTGCTGCGGCTTTGCACGAAAACCTTGAGTGGCTGGCCAACCGCCAGCCCTGAGAGAGCGGCGCCTTCGCCGGCAAAGGTCAGCGGCAAAGCCTGATCGCGCAGGCTGCGTGCCACCCCGAGCAGGCGCAAGGGAAGTTTTTGCTGCCCGATAGTAATAAACGCGCCGGCAATGTCGTTGGCCACGGTCAGGTCATAAGCCAGAGCCTCAATCATCATGCGTTCCGGATTGACGATCTCAAACAGCGTTTCGCGAGCCTCGACGACCTGGCCGGACACCACATTCGCCGACGCAATGACGCCAGCCACGGGCGCCCGTAATTGTTCGTTGGCGACGGCGGCTTCCGCTTCCTCAATCATCTTTCGCGGCACCGTATCGGATAGCTCACGCAGGCGGCGCAGACGACTTTCAGCAAGGGAGCGACTGTTTCCACCCACCTCGGGGGTCACGTAGGCCAGCACTTCGCCCTTGCCAACCTTCTGCCCGGGGAGCGGCAGCCCGCGAGGACCGGGGGTCACGCGACCGGCAACGATGGCTTGCACTTTGCCGCCGGCATTGGGGTCCATGACGACCCTGCCGTTCAGTTCAATGGCACGTGGTAGTTCGCCAGCGACTACGGCCTGCGTGCGAACACCGATCTGTCGCTGGGCCGGTTTGGGAAGAAATACGCTGCCATCGGGCTGGCGCTTCGGGCCGTTACCCGCAGCGGCGGGCGGCGAGTCCCCGTGATCGTGGCCTTCACCTGACCAAACCGGCGTTGCGCTCACAGCAAAGGCGAGACAGAGCGCGGAACACAAGATGCGCGTTTTCATGCGACACCTCCAAGACGTGGGTTACGTGAGGCGCGGCGGCGCACCAGCATGACAAGAAGGATGAGAATTACCCCGGCAGGACCGGCCCAGAGGGCGTATTTCTTCCAGTCGCGGGGTTGCGAGGCGTTGCCGGTATGCGCCTCCTCGTGGACCTCCAATTCCCCGGCCAGCAGGTCGTTTTCTGCGCCAGTAACCAACGTGAAAGTCATCGTCTTGACCCCGGGCTCCCGTAGCTTCTTCAGGATTTCCGCGTCGGTCAGCGAGTAATCGCCGTGGTCGGAATGAAAAGGCGCGAGGACGCTGCGACCATCCAGATCGACGGTGAGTTTGCTGTCGAGCACCGGCTCGTTCGACGCTGCGCGATCGATCAGGATCGACATTTCATCCGGATACAGACGACCGACCAGTTCGAAGGTCTCCGAAACGGCAGTGACCGAAGGCAGCGCGGGGCCGGCGACGACCGCTGCCCCGCCATGATCATGGCCTTCGCCGGCCAAGGCCGGCAGCGTACCGGCAACGATCAATGCGGCCCATCCCAGGGCGATCAGGGTGTTTCTCGGATTCATGATGGTTTTCCTCATTTTTGTTCGGGCAGCAGGCCCATAGCCTGCCGCAGGGCGGAGATCGCGGCGGCCAGGTCAATCCGGGCGCGAGCGTTTTGCCGTTCGGCTTCGACGGCTTCGAGTTCGATACGCAGACGGGTCGGCAGGTCACTTTCGCCCAGGCGGAAGGACTTGTCGAAGAACCCTCGCGACTCGCGCGCCAGTTGGAAGCGTTTCTCGGCGGCCGCCAGTTGCGTGCGGGTGGATTCGACGCGAACCCGCGCCGTTTCCAGATCGGCAGCCAGACGTTCGCGTTCGAGACGAAGTTGCCCCTCGGTTTCGAGGGCTTCGGCGCGGGCCAGGCCGAACTTGGCGCGATTGCGGGTCTCCGAACCAAAAAAGATGCGCACGCCGAGTGTGACAGTCTGCTGATAGTCGTCGCCGAAAGCTCCCCGCTCGCGGGTGGTGGCCAGCAACAGTTCGGGATTGTTCCTTGTCTGCACGCTGGCCAGATCGGCACTGCGGCGAGCGACTTCCGCACGGTCGAACAGTTCGACCACCGCTGGATGGGTCGCATCCAGGGCGGTGAAGTCGGCAGGCACCGCCGGCGGCGTTTCCGGTCCGTCGGCTGCCTTTTCTTCCGGCAGTGCGCCGATCAAGGCGCGTAGTTGCTGGGTGGCTGCGGCAAGCAGCCTACCGCTTTCCGCCAGCGCTACCTCAGCGCTTGCCGCCGCACCATCCGCCTGATGCTGATCCGAGCGAGCGAGGTCGCCGGCCTTGACCCGGCGGCGGACATCTTCTGCCAGTCTTTGCGCGCTGACCAAGCGCTCGCGGGCGAGCAATCGTTCGCCGCGGGCCCGCTGCCAGTTCCACCAGGCATCACGCACGGCGGCGGCAGTGCGCAGTTGGGCGGCAGTCACCCGGCTATCCAGGGCCTTGGATTCGGCGTCGGCCAAGGCGCCCAGACGGGAGCGTTCGCCGGGAAGCCACAGGGGCAAGGTGACGCCGGCCGCGTATTCACGACTGCCTTGATTCTTGCTTAGCTGATCGGTCTTGCCGGCCAGTTCAAGCGATGGCGGTTGGGCCGTCCAACTGTCGGCAACCTGACGACGCGCCTCGGCGGCATCGCGGCGCATATCGAGCGATTGTGCCTCGGGCTGCCTTGCCCAGGCGGCAGCGAAGGCTTGCGTCAAGGTAGCGGGAGGGCTGACGGCGGGTGCGAGCGTCGATTGCGCCCATAGATTGCCGGTCGATAGCACTGCGAGCGAGCACAGCCCGGCACCGAGCAGGCGGGCCGGTAAAAAGGCAATTCGTGAAACAGATTCGCTTCGAGACATCCGATTCTCCAGTGATGAAAAGACACACGGGGAATCGGCGGGGTGCGACCGGGAAGCATCGCAAGGCATCAGGGCGGATCAGTCCACCACAGCCACAAGGGAGAAGCGCAGAAAAGTACTATCCACCCCGCCGATTAGGCGAGGATGGACCAGTTGGGGCGTTCGGGATGAGCCAGTGGCGGGGCGGTCAGATACCCAGGTAACCAGGGAATCGCAAAGGACGCGCTGCTTGAAGCCGGCAAGAAAGCCATGCTGAAAATCGCAGCGGCACAACTCGCATGACAGGCGACACAATCGCCGTCGATGCCTCCACCCAAGGTCTTGGCATCCGGCGTGCCCTCCTGATCGAGAGCGGCCTGATGCTGGTGGTCATGATGACCGAAGTGCTGTGCAGCCGCCCCGGCCTCGTGCTGGCAATAGCCAGCCACCGCGGCCCAGGTGAACTGGAACGGCAGAAAAACGAGAATGAGGATGGAAAGCCAGCGGCGCATGGGCCGGATTGTATCAGCGAAAATCACTTCCGGAAGTCCACCGCAGGATGCGCACGCCGTTACCCACCACCAGCAGACTTGCGCCCATGTCGGCGAAGACCGCCATCCACATGGTTGCATTACCGAAAACGGCCAGTCCGAGAAAGATCGCCTTGATGCCGAGAGCCAGCCCGATGTTTTGCCAGAGCACCGCATGGGTATGCCGGGACAGGCGAATGGTCTCGGGAATGCGCCGCAGGTCGTCGTTCATGATGACCACGTCGGCCGCTTCCATTGCCGTATCCGTGCCCGCTGCACCCATCGCCACACCGATGTCGGCACGAGCCAGCGCCGGTGCGTCATTGATGCCGTCGCCGGTCATCGCGGTCGGGCCATAGCGACGCTGCAAATCTTCGATGGCCGCCAGTTTGTCCTCAGGGAGAAGATTGCCCCGTGCGTCGTCGATGCCTGCTTCCTTGGCGATGCTCGCGGCTGTCGCCACATTGTCGCCGGTCAGCATGACCGAGACGACACCGAGACGGTGCAGATCGGCCACCGCCTCCCGCGAACTTTCCTTGATGGTGTCAGCCACCGCAAAAATCGCCAGCACCTGCCGTTCCGACGCCAGCATGGTCACCGTCCGGCCTTGGGTTTCATGCGCCTGAAGGCGAGCCTCGATCTCGGCGCTACACAGAGCACGTTCCTCAATCAGACGATGATTGCCGAGGATCAGCCGTTGGCCGTCGGCCCGCGCTTCCACTCCCCGTCCGGCAAGGGCGAGAAAATCGGTCAAGCCATTTTCCGGAAGGTTGAGGCCGGTCGCAATCGCTTTTGAGACCGGGTGGTCGGAATGTCCGGCGAGGCTGGCCGCCCAAACGAGCACTTGGGATTCAGGGACGGTCGAGGGAAGCAGTTCTGTGGCGACCAGACGGGGTTTGCCTTCGGTAATGGTGCCGGTCTTGTCGAGGGCAATGACCCGCAGTTTGCGGGCCTCCTCAAGATAGACACCGCCCTTGATCAGGATGCCGCGTCGGGCCGCCGCCGCCAGCCCGCTGACGACTGTCACCGGCGTGGCGAGCACCAGCGCACAGGGGCAAGCGATAACCAGCAGCACAAGGGCCTTGTAGAGTGCGTGCGTCCAGGTCCAGCCGAGGAGCCAGGGGGTCAGAATGGCCACTGCAACCGCGATGCCGAACACGGTCGGGGTGTAGATTGCGGCAAACCGGTCAACGAAGCGTTGCGTCGGCGCTTGCGTTCCCTGCGCCTGTTCGACCGCGTGGATGATGCGGGCCAACGTCGTGTCGGCGGCCGCCGCCGTCACGCGGAACTCCAGGGTGCCGGTTTCGTTGATCGTGCCGGCGAATACCGGGTCGCCTGCCACCTTGTCAATCGGGATGCTTTCGCCAGTGACCGGCGCCTGATTGACCGCACTGGTTCCTGCCGTCACCTGACCATCGAGCGGTATTCTGGCGCCGGGTTTGACCCGAACGCAGGACTCCAGCTTTACCGCTACGGCCGGAAATTCCAGCCACGTTCCATCAGCCTGCCGAACTTCGGCCGTCTCCGGCGTCAGGTCGAGCAAACTCTTGATGGCGTTACGCGCCCGATCCACGGAGCGGGCTTCGATCAGTTCGGCAATGGCATACAAGGCCATGACCATCGCCGCCTCGGGCCACTGTCCGATCAGGAAGGCGCCGGTCACTGCCACACCCATCAGCGCGTTCATGTTCAACTGCCCGCGCCGTAAAGCCGCCACGCCTTTGCGATAGGTAGAAATGCCGGACAGCCAGATGGCGACGACGGCCAATGCCATACCGAAGCCCTTGAAAGGCAATGTGTCGGGCGCAAAGAAATCCTGCGCTTCCGCCCCGACGGCCAGCCCCAGCGCCAGAATGGCTCGCCATA
>WBZP01000787.1_pt1 | contig 41425 bp, 32 predicted proteins | sample 5204301 | NCBI WGS metagenome assembly WBZP01 (sample SAMN12412401, study PRJNA552823) | activated sludge metagenome | isolation source: activated sludge from nitrification reactor of wastewater treatment plant... | place: USA: Pennsylvania | collected 2017
CGGGGGCTTGTTCGGCGGACCGCGATCGGCCCGGAAAACTTCCCCACACTGTCCACTCGGGATCAGGGAAGGTTTCCGGAGTTTCTCGACGAGATTCACAGTTCATGCTGTGATATGAACTACATGTTCACCGTCGAGAAATCGAAATTCGTGGGTCGCTTCGGGAAGTGGGCGGGAAACGCCTAGGAGTGGAACTGGTCGTCGAAGTAGGGGCCAACCGCACGACTTCTACAGCTACGGACTCCTGCGCGGCGGATGGTTTGGGAGTAGAGGAGCATCGCGAAAACGGTCACATCGGTGCCTCGATGATGACGAGATCATTCAGCGCGATACGGCCGGGTTCTACTGTCGATCCATAAACGCCGAGGCAACCTTGACGCTCGCTGGCCACCGCCCGCAGGATACTGGGGTTGCGCTCCGCCGTAACCGGATCGATTGTGATGACGACGCAGCGTCCGTCGCGTTTGTCGACACGCAGACGCAGGGTACCCAGTCGAAGTACGTGACCCACCCAGCGATCCTCGGGATAGGCCGAGTCATCGGTCGCCTCAATCAAGATGTTCGGCCGAAATCTCCCAACGTCCAGCGGCAAGCCAACGGTCTTTGCCAGGCGGTCAATACTCTGAGTGGTAACGAGCGACAGCGGAAACGTGTCGAAAACGCCACGGCTGTATTTGATGGGCCGCGCTCCGCTGGAGTACAGTTCCTCTGCGAGAGCTGGGTCCGTAATATCGAGGAGGGTGCCCGCCGGAGTTCGTACCACTGTCGGCGATTTGTCGGGCCGAGCAGGATCCACAAACGAAGGCTGGTATTGACTCATATCTCCGCGTTCACGTAGCGTCAGCCACGGGAAGTCGTTTGGGAGCTGGCCGTCACGGACAAACGCCCAGCGTCGATCACCGGCCAGGCCATGCCACGAAACGTCGACGTGCGTGAGCGCCTCGGCACCCATCGATTTGACTGGGTAGCGCCACAATCCGACAACACGACCGATAGGAGTACCGTCTGGAGCACTGTCCATAGTTTCACCCGTTGCGAGGCCCCCTTACGCTACCGTCAAAATTGAACAGGACAAATTTCATCGTCGTGGGACGCTTGCGGATTCTATGGTCGTGCCGACGCTCGATCGTCCGACGACGCTGGCCGCTGGCAGGAATCACCGAACGAGCGCTGATTTAGCTCTTCTGTCCGAGCACAGCTTGGCGCAGCGCAACGTCGTCCATCATGGCTGCTTGCACAGCTTCGTTACGGGCTATCTGCGCCAATCGATCACGCAACTTTACGTATTCCGCCGGGTCTCCCTGTGTGCGCGCTGCCGTCTCGGTGCGTCCTTTTTGCAGCGCTGCGTTCGCCTGCTGCGCGATCGCAGAGTCTGAGTTTGCAAGCACCAGGTCATGCTCGGAGTGATGCAAGAGTACCCACCGCTGCCGATTCGGATTGCCCCATTCGATCGGGACAGAGCGTAGGCCCGCAGCCTCTGCCAGTCGCTGGATCGTGCCGCGTGTGAACTCGACGCACTCTGGATAGACCCAGGTCGTTCCTTCGTAATCCGACGCGCCTTCGCAGTAGGTTGCGGCAAACACTCCCTGCGGGGCGAGTACCTGCCGCGCTTCCGCCAGACAGGTCGCGATCTGCGCTTGGGAGGTATGTGAAAAAATCGATTGTGCCAACATGAAGTCGAAGTTCCGACCAAATCGACGGAGCCCGAAGTCGTCTTCATGTCGAAAGGTTGGCCGTCGGAGATTCGCCAGATCGAATCCAACTTCCTTGGCAAGTCCGTCCCGCACCAGCCACTCGTTCGGCTCCAGTCCGTAGTAATTCTCTGCTTGCAAGTACGGAATCAGCAGTCGGCCCACTCGCAAGGAGCCACAGCCGATCTCAAGCAAGCTGTGGAACTCACGGAGTCCCAACACCATCGTCAAAAAGTTGAACTGCCACGCCGCTGCGAAGTCGTACTCGCCAATCGCCCCGACGTAGGCTCTGTGAAACTGGTCGTGAGTAGAGAGTTTGTCCATCGAACGTGTTCCCGTTCCCTATCGAAATCGCAAGGCGCGAAACGAAGTGACCATTGAGCTGGGAATTAGTTTCTTCCCGTTGCTTCTCCCCACAGTTCGATAAGCTCCGCAAGGAGTCTGCCATCCGGCCTCGGGGCCTCGTGAAACACGGGCTCGGGAAGGACTCCAAACCGACGCAATCGCAAGAAGCGATTCTGCTCCACTCCATACTCGCGAATGGAGACCTTGGGATTGCCCGGACGGAATCCCCACTCGATGGCTTTGTGCTGCATCTCGGTGCTCAACAGAAAACTGAGCCACTTGTCCGCTGCGTCACTTTGTTCCGGAGAAGCCGCAAACTGAACGGCTGGATGATGAGCGATCAGTGTCGGGCTTGGGTAGACCACCACCAACTTTTTCAGGCTGCCAGCCGTCGCATCAAGCTTGTCGAGAAACCGCATCGTCAGGTTCTCATAGGTCACGACGGCGTCATAGCGCGAAGGGCCCGCAGCAAACAGTCCCTCCGTCAGCTCTTTCACAGGTCTTACTTCCGATTCCAGACCCGCTTCACAGCGCTTCAGCCAGCGGCGAAGGGAATCCTTTTCATCCGAAAAACGGGTGGCATAGGCCCGGGTCAATCTATCGGTCTGGGCTGCGACTTCTTCGGGACTCGCGAGAGGTTGTGAGGGTGCCAACGCTTCACGGTCCGCAGGCTGTAGCACGTAGTCGTAGGAGAGCAGAAACACAGCGGACAGCCCGGCAACAAAGCGAGTGGGAATCGCATGTCCGATCTTGACCTGTCCCCACTTCTCGATCTCGGCGGCCTCCGGTAGAAACTCGCTACCTGCAGGACGCACTCTTGGAGATTGACCACGCCGGACGGGGCCCGCAGCAGGAGTCCCAAGGAGTGGCTCTGCAAGCTCCAGCCATCTACCGGGAACCATCCGATCTCGGGGCAGCGAACCAGGGGCAGGATTGCGGGGAATCCCTGCGCACATGCTGCGCACCCACGTTCCTTCCTCGCTTGGTTGTTCGCGCAGGACACTCGACAAGACATCGAGTCTGTCCTGCCAAATCAGCAACACCTGCGGAGTGCGAACCAACTCCTGACGACGAATGATCTGCCAACCGTCCGCACGCTTTTGTCGCTCCGCTTGATATTGAAAGTAGCGTAGCGATAGCTCATCGGTTGGTGCCCAGATCGTTGGATGCAGCTCCCCATCAAGCATCGCAGCGAGGGCGGAAAAGTCCTCCATCGCACGGAGCTTGACCTGGATATTGGGACAGAGCTTGGCGAATCGAGCCGCCGCATGCTCAATCCACTCCCGTTTGTCCGCGCTGTAGACCATCTCAATCGGAACAGCTCGGCCACTTGGGTCCGCAACCCCACAGAACCGCTGCGGCAACTGCGCAGAGGCTCGCGAATCTACCAGAACGGCCGAGGTCTGCTTAGACTGGGCGAAGTTTCCCCCTCGGCTCAGAAAGTACCCAATCAAGAGGAGCGCACTCACCGATAACGTGAGCTTGGCCACCTTCTCCCATAGCTCAGGGTCGATCGGCTCATGGGGGTCATTCTGAGTTTGAGCGCTGCGCGACATGTCGCCCCAATCACTAGACCTTGGGCTTCTCTACTGCACCAATGATCGGAGCAGGCGGCAGGGGCTTCGTGGGAGCGACCTTCGGAGTCACTGGCGCGATCTTCGGAGTCACTGGCGCGACCTTCGGCGGAGGTGGAGTCTGCTTTGGTAGAACGGGCTCACCACTTGACTCTTCCCCTGACGTATTGCGTCCACCAGCCGTGGAATTCCCATCCCCCAAGTTGAGCTGCATGCTCAGGCCATTCTGACCACCGCCCAGCACAACCACCTTGCTGTTATGGGACTTGGCCAGCTCAAGTGCCGCATCAATGCTTCGCCAGCGCAGCATATCGGGAGAGATCTTGCCTGCAATCTGGTTGAAGTCCCGAATTCCGGCGGCTTCAGTACGCTTGCGATCCGCTTCCTTTTCTTCCCGCTCTAACTTGTAGCGGTAGGCCAGCATGAGCTGTTCTTGATGGTACTTTTCTAGGATTGCTTCTTCGACGATTTTGGGAAGCTCGACCGAAATGAGCCGCAGTTCCTGAACGTACAGATAGGGGCGAGAGACCACGCCCTTGTCCGACTTCTCCACTCTCCCAATCAGTGGAAACTGACCCATTTCCTGAAGCACATCGCGGACGCTGGCATAGATCTCATGGGCAGGTCGTCCGCCAAAAGTGCGTCGAATGTGCGCTTCGACCTCCGGTTTGACCAGCCGATCAAAGTAGTCCGGGCCGATGTCTTGCTGTAGATATCCGAGCATCGCTTCTTCCGGGCGGTGGCGGACCACCACCTGCACGCCCAGAGACAGACCCTCATCACTTAGGACATTGAACTTGACGGTATTCTGGGTGAGACGCACCTCATAGGTGGTCAGCTTGTCCCACGGAGGAATGACGTGCAGTCCTTCGTGCCACACTCGATTTGTGACCGTCCCCCCTTGAACGGTCCGGTACATCACACCCCGGAATCCAGCAGGAACCACCACGAACATCCGATTCCACAGGAACCCGATGGCAAGCAGCACAAAGACGAGGAGCAAGTAGACGACAAACTGAATGCGATTCAGCCAATCGCTGACGCGCTCCCCAATGGTCAAGGGAGCCTCTGCTTCGCTTTCGGTATCAGGCTTTTCTGAACTCACGACTTCCTAGCGATTCTCTTGCGGCGAGCACGGAGCGCAGTGTGCTTCGGGCCTGACATCAACGTAACGATGAGCCCGCCGACAGGCGTTAGGACCACGGAGAGAATCAGCGCGAACCAGAACCCAATCCGCCGCGTACTTCCCAACAGTCCCACGGTGAGCACCGTAAGAATGGGAAGGATGACGATGGTGAAGGGCGAGGCGTCCATGGCTCATGGCTACGTGATCTAGGCGGGCTTCGGACTGGTCTCTGCCTTCTCCGTCTGAAGTTGGCTAACCGTCTGCTTGGCCTTTTCAAACTCTTGCTTGAAGTAGGTACGCATCGCTTCTGGATCGAAGTCCAGGAGCGTTCCGCCCGCCTCGAAATGCATCACCAGGACTTGTCCCAGGGCATGGGTGAATGCACCAACCAGCAGCGGCACGGAGACAATTCCGAGCGCATGTCCCACAACTGGAATCAGCTTAGAGAGGCTGCCGCCGACCATGCTACCCAGTCCCAAGATCCCGACCGACGAGAGCAACGTATACGCGATCTTCTTGGCAATTCCCTCGGAGAACTTGACGCCGTAAAGCTCCGACAGCTCCTTGAGCATCTTGAGATCCACGGCCGTCACCGCCGCAATGTCAACAATCGGCAGCGGCACCAGTCCCGCCCCAAGAGACCAGAGCACATCGCGACGAATGATCGCCTGCGCTTGGGTAATTCGTGAGGGTGGATTCGGCGAAGGCGTGGCGGTTGCAGCAGTGGGCGGGGCAGTCGTTTCCGTAGCCATCGTGTGCTCCTTACTCGGAAGAGTAGTTTCATTACTACCTAGCTTCTGTCTCAGCCGCAACAGAAATACTCACCGACGGCTTGTCGATGGATCACGCTGAGGAGGGTGTAGGCAAATAGCGAAGCTGTGCGTTCCTCGATACAAAGTCGATGTGGGGGATATGTAGTCCTTTGCCGATTCCGATGTAGACGCCCAGCTCGCTCTTATGCAACACCACATTGCGCCCCCCTTCCATAGGGGTGCCAAACTTCGAGCAGCCGATTCCTAACTCGGTGACTGCCGACTCTCTTTCCAGTCCGCTGAGCAGCGCCAAAAAAGACTCTGTCATATCCTGTCCACCAACACGCAGTCGATCGATCCGGTTGTCTGTAAAATGAAGGGTTGCTCCCGCTGTGGCAACCCGATGCAATACGTCATCCAGTTGCGGAGCAAAGCGCGCTTTGAGTTCCGCGCTGTTACACAGGTAGATGAGGCCCTCACAAGCGAAATCCCCCTCGACCCAGAAGCTGGAGCGCTCCTCTTCCAGGTTGACAACGGAGGCTTCAAAAAACTCTGCAATGGAGTAGAGCCAACCAGGCTGGATTTCATCGCCGGGATTGGGAATCTCCAGCTCGTCCCGCAGATGACAGTGGAGCACGCCCGCCGTGGTGGTGATCTCGAGATCCTGGCACGACAGCATCTGCTCATAGGTGTCTGCGCGCTGGCTGAGTGCTGCCGCTGCATCAGCCGAAAGGAGTCGTTGCAACGCATAGGATAGGCTCGCAGACGATCCATCAAATTTGGCCAATGCGAGGTGACAGAACGGGGCTGCCGCCTTTCCCCAGAGCGCGTGCAAGCGCGGAATCGAAGCAGTCTGGGTGATCACCAACAGCGCCGGGCGTTCCTGCGTTTCGGAAAACGAATACTCATCAAACAGGGTCACCGGAAAACCGAGCGAGCGACCCATCGCAGCGGCCTCCGCATCATCGACCACCAGAGATACAGTCCTGTCTACAAGCTGTTGAAAATATTCGCTCGCTTCCATCGCTCTGCCTCTTTACACAAGGGAGTATAAAAAACTCTGCAACTGGACCAGTTGGCTTAGCCGGATCTTGGCAACGTGACAAGCTCCGCTACATGTTCGGGATGGGTCTCGTCAAACCAGTGGCTCTCGTAGTGACCTCGCGGCCAGTGCTTCGCCACCGATGCTGGATGCTCAAAATTTCCGTGCCGGATCTGCACCGTCCAGCGCACACGATCGGAGGAGTTCGTCTGGCTGCGATGGAGCAGCAGCGCACTAAACACAAGGACGTCTCCTTGCGCCATGGGAACCGCGACGTGTGGAAATGGGTCCGCTGCCTGGGCGTCAGCGAGTCGTAGCTGTCTAGGTCCGGGCATTCCCTCTGCGGGCTTGAGAACCGTCACCGGATAGATACCGCTTCGATGAGAACCCGGTGCCACCACTACACAGCCATTGTGATTGTCGACATCTTGCAAGGGAATCCAATAGACCACTGCATCCATAGAATCCTGCGCGTATGGATAGTCTTGATGCCACGGCAGGAGCCTCTCTTGACGACTCTGGTAGTCGATTCGGACGGGCTTGTACGGACTCGACATCACCAGGTCTGTCTTCATCAACTGTTGAGACAGAGCAAGCAGTCTGGGATGAACAGAGAGCTGATGAACCGAGGTCAAGCGACGTGCTGCCCCGAAGACCGCAGCGGCGGCAGCCGGGTTCTGCCTTTCCAGCGCCGCAAAGCCGTCATCAAAGCGATGAGGAGCAGTGGGACGCTCAGAACAACCGGATTGCTTCGTCGCCAGTTCGATCAGTCTCCCGGCTTCTCTGCGGATGAGCGCCAGCTCTTCACCAAGAAATCCGGTCGCGACAAAGCATCCCCAAGTCTGATACAGCACCATCGCTGCATCCAGTGATTCGCGGCGGCTTTGGCGGAAGTCGACCCGTAGGTTGTCAGCGGTGACAGACAAAGCGTGAACTCACGAGCTGGTCGGTGCGGAGAGAAAGCGCAGCTCGGCACCTTTGGAGATGAAGTCGATGTGGGGAACTTCCCGTCCCATACCAATTCCGACATGCGCGCCGTTTGAGCTTTCGTGCATCACGCAGTTGATCGACCAGTCTTGCGTGCCGGGGAACTCTACGCAGCCGAGCGCAAACTCTGTAGCAGAGGACTCCCGTTCTTTGCCAACGGTTAGCTCTCGCAGCAGCGCTGTCTGGTCCTGTCCTCCCACGATCAACCGTTGAATGTGGTTGTCTAGGAACGTGACCAGATTGTTGCCGCTCATCGACAGCGCGACCAGCTCATCCAGGACCGGGCCGACCCGACTCCGCAGCGCTTCTTTGTTGCACAGGTGGATGAGTCCGTCGAATCCAAAGTCTCCGCTGAGCGAAAAGCTGGAGCGATCCGCTTCCAGGTTGACGATCGAGCTTTCAAGGAACTCTGCAATCGAGTAGAGCCAACCAGGAGTCAGCTCGACGTCGGTGTTGGCGACCTCGATCTCATCACGAAACCGGCAGGTCAACACGCCCGCGCTGGTTACGACCTGGGCATCTTGGCAAGACAAAAGAGAGTCGTAATACTGCGTGCGACGCGCCAAGGTGTCTCGAAAGTCGATCGAAAGGAACTGCTCAAGCGTGTACTCCACTGCACGCGGAGACACATCAAACTTAGCGAGCGCCAAGTGAGAGGAAATGCTCTTGGCGTTTTCCCATCCCGCCATCAGCTTGGCGTGATAGTCGAGCCGCGTGATCAGCGCGAAGCTTGGTTCCGCGTCTGCCCCCAGAAAGTTCGAGTCATCAAAATGAACGACTTGATATCCGTATCGTGAAATCAGGGGCCGCCACTGCTCATCATCAATGATGATCGGAAGCTTCCGTGTCGTCAGACGATCAAAATAGGTATTGGCGTCCATCGGTTCCGTCTCTGAGCCTTTGGTTCAGCGATGATTTCACAGATGACGCACAACCAGGACAAGCCCGCCGTGCGCCATCGGTTGAGCTACTGGCTGGTTACCAGTAGATGTTGCCGAGCTTCGAACGGTCTCCAGCATTGATCTGCTTGACGATCTTCTTCATGGTGGTGTGCTCCTTTCTGTAGATTTTTTGAGAACTGGGTGAATGGCAAGACGGCTAGCCTTCCCATCCATCTGTTCTCGGCGCGAGTCTGCTCATGATAGCGGCTTGTTCGTCAATTGATTTTTTGGGGAAGAACCAGAGCTCCTTCACGAGTGGCCCGATTGGGCATCCGCTGCGGGTCTTGGTCCCAAAGAGCGCTCAGATGAAGGGACTTAGGGCGGGCGGTCTTTGTCGGAGTCACCCAGTGTCAGGTGCCATTCCGACACCTCGGGAACACCCTGCGCGGAGCCGCCCCAAACCAGTAGTTCATCACCAAAGTCTGGAGGAGACCTGAAACCACTTCCGGTCAGTCGTGCGATCAGTCGTCTCTCGGATGAGTAGGCGAAGATCCCGCTCGTGCCGTGCTGCTGATGAAAGCGGTAGCAATGGACGATCAGTGCGTCGAGCGTCTCGGTATCTTCCGGGTGTGCCAGCCAATCGACAAGGAGAGTGGTCGAGCCCCGTCGCGGCGTCACCCGTAACACCGAATAGCCGACCAGCTCGCCCCCCCGAGTTGCCCCAAACAGAGAGTAGCTCGGCTGATTCACGGCACGGAATCGCCAGTTGAGCCATTGCTGATCTCGTTTCACCAAGGCTCGATAGTGCGGCTGAACGTTCCGCCACAGCGTCGCAATCCGGAGGTCACTGACATCTAGCGGGGCAACAACTGTCGACTCCGATTCGGCACAAGTCAGCGCTCCTCCCGCAAAGTAGTAGCCCCGGATCTGTCCGAGCGGTCGGTGCCCCATTCGGAGCAGGACTTGTCGGTTTGCGTCCGTGGGACCAAATCCCAAACAGAGCGAGTGGTTGCAACGCTGCCTCCACTCGGTGATGAGCCGCCCTGCGATGCCGCGACCGCGCCAATCGGGATGAACCATTGTATCGGTGCCCCAGGCTGCGCGCTGCGGCATCCCATCCATGAAGAGCGGCACAGAGAGACCGCCGGTCTGCCCCACGATCCTCTGGTCTGCTTGACATACCAGAAGCTCCGGACGAATCGCTGCGTAGGGATTCTGCTGATACAGCCAATTCCTTCGCTGCTGTTGATCCCCCCCTACAGACAAACCATAGACAGCGCTACTAAGGTCCGCCAAATTCAGCTCGTCTTCGTCTGTCATCCAGCGAACTTGTAGGTTGTCCATCGTTCACGCTCGGTTTTTGCAGCTATATCTCATTTCGTGAAGAAAAGAAGGGAGGAGCCGGAGCGGACCGAGAAATTGCCTTGCATCGCTGTCCGTACACTGCGATAAGTGTCGACGCGCAATCGGCCAAAGGTGTACCGACAAGGACTGTCACGATGATCAATGCAGAGTCCCGCTTGACCACCTGGAGCCGCGTCGTGATGAATCGGGAGTGTGAGCGATGGTTGAGCGCGCTGCCGCTCCAGTCCCTGCACGCGCTGGAGATCTCGGGACGGACATTTCAAGACTTCGGCTTTGCCAGTTATCGAACGGTGGACTTTCCCGAGTTCGATCTTTGTGCGGGGCCACTGCATGACACCTTCGATCTTGTGATCGCGGAGCAGGTCTTCGAACACTTGCTGTATCCCTACCGTGCGGGCCGTCACGTATGGGAGATGATTCGCCCTGGTGGTTGGTTCCTGATCTCGGTGCCGTTCCTCGTCAAAGTACATGGCTACCCGGTTGACTGCACCCGCTGGACAGAGCTGGGACTTCGCCATTTTCTCCATGAGTGCGGATTCCCGCTCGAAACGATCCAGACCGGTTCGTGGGGCAATCGTGCTTGCGTGACCGCCAACTTCGCGCAGTGGGTGGTCTACGATGCAGCGATCCATGATCTCACAAATGAACCGGACTTCCCCTATCACGTCTGGGCGCTGGCAAGGCGAGCCGCATGAGCACACTCCCATCGATAGCATTCTTTGACATTCCCTATCACTCACGGCTCGTCACAACCTTACCGCTAATAAAGGCGTTGGTTGCACGCGGCCACCGCATCGATGGCTTTACCCTGGAGCCGTTTGCGTCACTGCTCGCATCGTCGGGGGCACAGGTCATTTGTCAGCCGCCGTTTGGGATCATGCCCAAAGACTGCACGGTGAACCTGCGGACCATCGATTACTCCATGGAAGCCGTGCCCTTCTTGGTTGCGAAGCTCCAGGAATTGCGACCTGCCCTGGTGCTGCTGACCGCCAAATGTCTCTGGGCTGCGATTGCTGCGGAACGCTGTGGAATCAAAACGGCAGTAATTCATACCAACGCGCTCATGCCTCGCGGAGCAAAGGTGTCCGATGCGGTCTATGCAGCACGATGGCCGGGCAAGTCTGAGTCCGAGCTAGCTGTGATCGAGCAGCGTGATCAATCCGCATGGGATATCTGTCGTGCACAGTATGAAATCGAGCGGATCGACTCCCGAGACGTTCTTCCCGGACTTCCCAACTGCATGAACCTACGTGGTGAGCTAAACGTCGTGTATACGTCGGATGCGCTCCAGCCACATCGACAGGAGTTTGATGATTCCTATCACTTCGTCGGCCCCTGTTACGATCAGCGCCCAGCGGATGCCGATCACTCTGTAGAGGCTGCGCTTGATCGTCTGCCGCGACCGCTTGTCTATTGTGCGTTGGGATCGATGCGCCACTATAACGATCGAAAGAACTTCTTTCAGTCCGTACTGACCGCCTGTGGCGATGGCCGATTCGGCGTCGTCATGTCGGTTGGTTCCCAGGAAGCGGCTGCCTCCTTTGAGGAGATTCCACCGCATGTCCTGGTCAAATCGTATGTTCCGCAGCTCGCCGTGCTTGATAGAACCTCGGTCTTTGTAACGCACGCTGGAACCAACAGCGTGTTTGAGTCTCTGCTCGCGGGAGTTCCGATGCTGATGTGCCCGCAAGGTGGCGACCAGCCGATTTTTGCCGAGCAGATCGAATCCCTTGGTGCCGGACGCTGGCTGCACGAATCGAGCCTTGATGCGCCGATGCTGCGCAGCCACATCGAAAGCGTACTCACTCATCCACAGATGGCTCACCAAGCACGGACGCTCGGTGATGGACTCCGCGCTGCAGGCGGAACTGCTCGGGCAGCAAAACTCATCAGCGACTTTGCGCAGCAATCGTTGCAAACCCAGACTTCACCTTCTTCCTTGCGAGGACTTGCAGTCTGATGACCATCCCAGTCTCCTCCGAAGCCAACCTGGCAGAGCCGCCTCCCCTTCCCAAGCAGGATGGGTTCTTTGGGCATCCACGCGGGCTAGCGACACTGTTCTTTACCGAGCTATGGGAGCGCTTCAGCTACGGAGGAATGCGGGCGCTGCTGTTCCTGTACATGACTGCCGCATTGACCGAAGGTGGTCTTGGGTTTTCGGTTGCAGCAGCGGGCAGCATCACCGGAACCTATGGTGCTCTGCTGTACGTCGGCGCAGTCCTTGGCGGCTGGCTGTCCGATCGACTCCTAGGGCCTCGGCTGGCAGTGCTGTATGGCGGCTTGGTGATCATGCTGGGCCACATCTGTCTGAGCCGGGAGGGAGGCACCGCATTCGCGTTAGGAATGCTCTGTCTGCTACTGGGAACGAGTCTGTTTAAGCCCAGTATGAACAGTATGGTCGGACTCCTTTATCCCGCCGGAGACCGTCGCCGTGATGCTGGCTTCTCGATTTTTTACATGGGCATCAACATAGGGAGCTTCCTGGCACCTTTGGTCTGTGGATTTTTGGCGCAGAGCGAGCGCTGGAAAGCGATTCTTCGCAGTCATGGGATGCGACCGGAAGCAAGCTGGCACTGGGGCTTTGGGGCCGCTGCGGTGGGTATGGCCATCGGGATCATCCAGTACCTCGCGAGCGGTCACTTCTTGGGACAGGCCGGACAAGCGCCACTTCCATCGCAGCCCGGAGAGTTCGAGCGGCGAAAGCGAATCGCGCAGGTTGTGGGAGGTTGCGCGGTGGCCGTACTGTGTGGACTCACCGCACTGCAAGTTCGCGGGCTCCTTCACATTGATCTGGTCCGCCTGAGCAAGCTGCTCGGATACGCAGTGCTGCTGGTCCCGATCATCTACATTCCTCTTCTGTTCCTGCGCGGCAATCCCAGTCAGACTGATCGCCAGCGGATGTCGGTGATCGTGATTCTGTTCTTCTTCATGATTCTGTTTTGGGCCGCAGAAGGACAGGCCAGCTCATCGGTGGCGCTGTTTGCGAAGCGCTACGTCCAAAACTCCTTCCTGGGATTTCACTTTCCCTCGGTGTGGTGGCTGTCGATAAGCTCTCTGTTTGTGATCGCGCTGTCGCCGGTGTTGGGATGGCTGTGGATGAGGCTGGGCCGCTTTGAGCCCTCCAGCTCGACCAAGTTTGTGATGGGCCTTTTGCTCGCTGGGTTGGGATTCCTCACGCTGAGTGGGGCGGCACTGATGGCTCAGAAGTCGGGCAACTTGGTGAGCCCCGCATGGCTTTTGGGTCTGTTCGTATTTCACACGCTGGGAGAACTCTGTCTTGGGCCGGTCGGGCTGAGCATGGTCACCAAACTAACGCCGGCCGACAAAGGCAGCCAGATGATGGGGGTGTGGTTCCTGGCCGTGTCGATGGGAAGCGTCGTGGGAGGCAGATTTGCGGGTCTGTTCGAGTCGCTGCCACTGCCGAAGCTGTTTGGTGCAGTGGTCGCGGTGTTGTGGGGGGGCGCGCTGATTCTGGCGCTGCTTGGAAAGACGACTCGGCGGCTGATGGGAAGCGTCTCTTAGGCGTAGGAATTGCCGGTAAGGAATCGATTCTAGTCGGCTGCCACCAGTTGACCGCTCGCCAGATGCAGTCGGCGGTCTGCCAAGTGGAAGAAGCGGGCATCATGGCTGATGGCGATGACGGTCTTGCCCCGCATGCGTAGCTCCGGCACCAGCGTTTCGTAGAAGTAGCGCCGTAGGTAGGGGTCTTGATGGGCAGCCCACTCATCCAGAACGTACAGCGGCCTGTCTTCCAACAAGGCCACGACCATGGCCAAGCGCTTGCGCTGTCCCGTCGAAAGCTGCAAGGGCGAGAAGCGTCCCTTTTCAAAGCGGACAATTCCATCGAGGTTGAAGCGCCGCAGCAGCGCAGCAACACGCTCGCTGTCCGAAGTATCGATTCCGTACCCTGGTCCGAACAGGTGATGATCCATGAACACGGACGTAAACAGAGAGCGATAGCGATCGAGATCAGTTAGCTGTTTTCCGTCGAGTCGAATCGATCCTTGCTTTGGTTCATACAAGCCGGTGAGCAGCTTCATCAAGGTGGTCTTGCCGCTGCCATTGCTGCCGGTGATGAACACCACTTCCCCTCTCCGTAGGATGAGATCGATCGGGCCCACGGTAAAGGTGACCCGCTGGTCATCCAAGTAACTGAACGATACCCCTTGCAGCTCAATGCACTCAAACTGCTCGATCGGAGCGGGCTCCCGGACGGCAATTTCGCAGTCAGCTCCCAAGGAGGCCTCGAAGGCGTCCAGTCGCGTGAGCGCTTGTTCGGCGGTTACAAATGCATGCAACTCGCGCACCACATAGGTGATGGCAGTGATGCTAAAAAACAGTACGGTCACGATCTCGAAGCGGACTTTTGAATCAATGCTTCGTGCCACATCACTTTGGAACAGCACGACCCCCAGACCCACATGGAAGATCGTGCTCGCCAGGATCGATGACTTGTAGACAAACGTGAACCGATTTTGCTGCGCATGCTCGAACTCACGATCTGCGGACTGGGCGTCCTTGCTCAGCGCTGCGGCGGCCAGCGGATCCATCTTGAGCTGCGCAAACCCATCGGTAAGCTGCGCAAGCAGTGCTTGGCGGCGATTCCAGGCGCGATCTAGTCGGGAGCTGGCCAGTGCAATCGCATCGCGCTCCCGATACAAAAGGGTGGCGAGCCAGCCCACTGTGGACAACCAGACAAAGCCCGCCACTCCAGAAAGCATCGTCAGGTACAGGCCAAAGCCCGCGAGCATGGTCGAGTAGGAAACACAGTCAATCAGGACAGGAGACAGTGCAGCGAGGCGATCGATGTCGCGACTGAAGCTCGTCTCTACCCCATTGAGTCTCTCAAAAGTGCGAAGATCGGTCCTGCGAATCCGATCAAACAGACGACGTCTCCGCTCCAGCAGTACGACTTCGATCTGTGCCATCAAGCGAGCAGAGCCTCGCCATCGCAGCAGAAAGCCTCCGACCAAAAACAGCACAAAGCCCAGCGCCGCGATGACTTGAAACGACTTCGACCGTGGGTGAAGGACCGCTTGATTGAGCAACGCAACCTGTGCAGCACCTGCCAGCGCCGAACCGACCACGAGCAGCAGCGCCCGCTCCATCGGCTTACGCTTCTCACCCGGAAACAGGTCGAGGAGTTTCATTTCGCGACTTGCTCCATGTGGCCGCCCTCAAAGTGGAACCGCCGATCACACGCATCGAACGCGTCATCATCGTGTGTCACGGCCACCACCGTCTTGCCGAGCGCTTTGAGTTCTGGCAGAAACCGCCGGTAAAATGCTTCACGAAAATGGGGGTCTTGGTCGGCGGCCCATTCATCAAAGACATAGATCGGACGGTCAGACAGGAGCGCAATGACCAGCGCCAGTCGTTTGCGCTGCCCGGTAGACAGCTCGACCGTACTAAAGCGGCCATTTTCAAACCGCACCTTATGGGCAAGCTCCATCTGAACAAGCAGCGCTTCGACCTGGGCGGGCGCAATGTCTTCCATCCCGTAGAGCTGTTCGAACAGCGCGAACTCTGCAAACACGGTGGCAAAGCGACTGCGCCATCCCGGCCCTGGGTCCAGCGGATGGACCACTCCGTCCACGAGCAAATCGCCGCCGTGCCGACGATACAGTCCGCAAAGCAGTTTCACAAAAGTCGACTTGCCACTGCCGTTTGCGCCTGTCACAAACACCACTTCACCGGGTAGAAGCTCCAGCGTGAGAGGACCGACAGAAAAACTGTCTCCCTCTCCGAGCCTGGGATATTGAAAGGTGACCTTGCGCAGCGTGAGCTGGGAAAAGGAACGCGGCGTGACCCCGGACTCCGCAGTGACACTGGCCATCGAGTCGAGACGCACCGAGAGTGCAGCGAGCCTCTGCCACGCCGACCCAATTTGCGCCAAGATCGGAATCGTCATCACCACGGTGGTCACCGGACGAAAGATGAAGGTAATCGATACCATCAGTTGTCCGACCTGTGAGGCCACTTCCGGAACCACCAACGGCAGCAGGAAGCTCGTCGCCCCGAGTAGTCCAAAGAAGGCCTGCCGACCGAGGGTATCCCGGGCATAGAACGCAGCATGATAGGAGTCGCGACTCACTTGCAGTTCATGGGCCGCATGGTCAAACGACATCGCCACCGCTTCGCTCCGTGGGTGATGCTGCTTGAGCTGTTTGAAGCCGCTGAGAAGATCATCGATAGGCTCTTGCATCCGTCGCTGAATCGCTTGATCGCGGCGAATTTGCTCCATCACCTGTTGGTTGATGCGCAGGGTTACAAGGGCAATCCCAATCATTCCCAGAAGTGACAGGAGCGCCGCCGCAGGAGACAGTGTCGCTACGTAGAACGTGGAAAGACCGACCGTCACGGCCGATACCAAGAGCTGGATCAGCACGTTGCTGCTCGGCACGATGCGGCTGGCATCACTGCTGAGTCGCGCCATGATCTGGTCGCGACCCACGGACTCGAACTGCTCCAGATCCAGGCGTCCCATCGCGGACAGAATCCGCTTGGTGATGGCCGAGACGCCTTGGTTCATGCTCTCGAGAACACGTCGCGACAGACGACGGAGCATCCACCACTGGAGGGCAACGCCAAGCCCAAAACTCAACATGGCCCCAAGTGGAGCAAAGGTGTTGGGCTTGGCCCCCAGTGCTTGGTTCACGCTGCGGAGGATGAGAAGATTCGTCGCCGCGACCAGCGCGATCTCCGTGGCCCAGCCGAGCTGCGCCATTCGACTCTCTCCCACAACCAGCAGAACCAAATCGCTCATGCTGGTGCGTGCGTCGGCCAACAAAGAGGGTCTGGCTCTCTGCGCCGAGTCGCCGGTGGATTGGGTCATGGCGACTGCGTCCTCGCGGTGGCAAACAACAATGGCAGAGGGCCGAGCATAAGTAGCTGCATTTGGCATCACCTGCAGATGGCTTGTAAAGCCTATTGCTACCGTCCCCGCGCAGCAGTCCACAGCGGGATCGAGCGCTTGACATCCTCTGTTTCCCCATGCGATGGATGCGCTCTGTTCGGCAATTCCATGGTGAGGGCTGCGTTGACACACCTACTCGTCACGATTGATGTGGAATGCGATAAGAGCCCACGCTGGCACTGTGCCGATCCGCTGAGCTTTCGTGGTGTAACAAAAGCAATTCCTGAACGACTCCAACCTTTGTTTGCGCGCTATGGAGTGCGTCCCACCTATCTGCTCAGCCCTGAAGTGGTGGCGGACGATGGCTGTGTCGAAGTCCTGCGCAACCTGACGGATGTCGAGCTGGGTTCGCATCTTCATGGCGAATACATCGGACCGGAGCCACGGGTTCAGACTGTTGCTGGTTCGCTCAGTTGGGCGATGCAGGGAGACTATCCGCCAGAGATCGAACGCGGCAAACTCGCCGCTCTGACAGAGCTGTTTAGGAAGCGCATCGGATATTCTCCGACCTCGTTTCGGGCGGGTCGCTTTGGCATCGGCCACGACACCGGACGCTGGCTGTTCGAGCTGGGCTATCTCGTCGACAGCTCGGTTGTTCCTCATGTCTGTCTGCGCAATCCCGCCCATGAGGAGCGTCCAGATTTCCGCGCCTGCCCCGAGCTTCCGTACTGGGCCGGGCCCGATCATGATCTGTTTACTCCCGGACCCTCCTCTTTGCTGGAGGTGCCGGTGACCGTGCTTGCGGAGGGCGTATTGCCGACGGCTCGTCCCATGTGGCCTTCTGCACAGTGTGGTGGGCCGACCTGGTTTCGTCCCTTCTATTCCGATGCCCAGACGCTGCTCGATATCATTCGAATCGTCGGATCGGAGAACTCTGGTCGTCCGCTTGTAATGATGTTCCACAACATCGAGGTAGTACCGAACGCATCGCCCTACAGTCGCAGTGAAGCAGAGGTCTCGCGCTATCTATCACTACTAGACACAGCCATGCGAGCCGCGACTGAGGCAGGATTCCGTCCTGTGACGCTCTCGGAATATGAACAGGAATTCCGACAGGCAGCAGTGGACGCGTAAGTCTGCCCGACCCCAAGACAAAACCGAACACCATGAGCACAGAACGCCCTCGCATCCTGCTGTTGGTCGACTATCGGCGCTGTTCACATGATATTGCTGCGCACGCGCTGCAGGAGACATTGGGAGATCTCTATGACTTTGAGATCGCGTACGGAGACGACACCCTGGACGTGACGGGGCTGGATATTCACCTCGCGATCGCAATGTTCTGGGGAGACGACGCCCTTGCTCGCTACCAGATTCCCCGGGCTCGCATGGTCCGCCTCGTGGGGAGTCATCGCTGGATCCATCCGTACTACGGCAGACTCACCGACCAACAGTTTTGTGAGCGCTACCTTGCGGACTGCGATCATGTCCTGTGTTTGTCGGAAAGACTGGTCCGGCAGCTCTCTCCGTATCGAACGGCCCAGTCCTTTCCTTATGGAGTCTATACCGATCGATTCACTCCGCATGGCACACGGAGCGGTCCAATCACCCAAGGTTGGGCGGGCCGCATCCAAGATGACAGCAAGGGGGTCAAGGACATCCTTCTGCCAGCGGTTGAGGGGCACTTCGAGCTACAGATCGCTGACGGTACGCTCAGCCATGAGGACATGGTGAAGTTCTATGCCGGTCTGGACGTATTCTGTGTGGCCTCGGTCGCCGAAGGGGGATCAACGGTACTGGTCGAGGCAATGAGCTGTGGTTTATTCCCAATCGCTTGCGACGTCGGCTGGGTTCCCGAGCTGATCACCAACGGCAAGAATGGCCTGATCGTCGAGCGTACCCCCGAGTCCTTCCGGGCCGCGCTGGCTTGGTGTGCGGAACATCCGGAACAAGTGCGCGCAGCCGGGGCCTCCAATGTGGAGCAAGTTCGTTCCCAATGGGACTGGCGGAGCCTCCGTCCTCGGCTCCGTAGCGTGCTGGATGGACTGCTGGCCGCAACGCCCCCCGGTACTTTTCCGCTTCGCTAACCTCCGCCAAACGCGGACAGAGGATCACGCAACATGCTCGACCAACACACTCTGCAAGCCGAGAAGATACACTTCTGGCGCAACGGATTCGTCGTCGTCAGAGGGATGTTTGAGCGCGAGGAGATGGCGATCGTCAAGCGCAAAATCCTCGAGATCCAGCCGTTCAATGCCCGCGTGGAACGGCTCCGCAAGCAGCAGCAGCAAGGCGAACATCCTTCCTTTGAAACCATCTTTGTCTGGAACGATGTCGATGGAAATGACCTGTTTGCCAAGATCGGCCGCTCAAACAAGATCCTCGACCGCCTTTCGTACTTCTATGACGACGATGTGTACGACTACCACAACAAAATCGCGCTGAAGTATCCCGGCATCGTGGGATTCCGGGGGCATCAGGACCATGCCTACTGGCAGCACTATGGGTGTCGATTTCCTGAAGCCCACGCCGTGTTCATCGCGATTGATGCGGCTCACCGAAGCAATGGCTGTCTCAAGGTAATACCCCAATCGCACCTGCTAGGAACCTTGCCCCACGGCACGTGGACAGGACGAGGCAGCGACAACGGAGTCCTGCCCGAAGTCCTAGAGAAGCTGTTCGAGACCGGCTACCAGTTCGAGGCGATCGAAACCGAGCCAGGCGACGCGATTCTCTTCCACGGCAATACCATTCACGGCTCCGATGACAACAACTCGGACGAGCCGAGGATTGCGATGATTGCCACCATGAACACCAAGCGGAACAGCCCCGATCCTCGTTACAACAGACCCGGACACCCGTACTGGTCGCATCAAGCGCGAGTGACCTCTCCCATCACGCTTGCGGATCTTGCGCTTCCGCTGCCGGACTTCGACAAACGATTTGAAGCGGAACAGCTAACAGTCGTCCCGCACAGCCAACGCGCCAGCCCACGCACTTGAGGAGGGCAGAGATCCGCAGATGCCGCGCCATCGGTTGCGCTTGGACACTTGCCCTTCGATATCCTACCGGATCACAACGGAGGCGCACATACGTACGAATCGATCTCTTTGCGGAGTCCGAGAGGGAGTCTGTCTCCATGTGCAGACCGCAGCCACCGAAGTGCATCGGTCGCACGGGCTGCGATGAGTCCGCGCACATAGGTCTCATCCAGTACCGCGAGAGGTAGCGCACGGGGGCCGTCTAGGTCTCTGCTATTCGCAGCACGGACTGCGCACTGAATCGCTGTCGATACCCGGCCATTGGCATCGCCATCAGGAACGAGCTGGAGCGCGGCGTAGGCCGTCGTAAAGTCACCCACTGCGGCGGCTCCACGTACCATGTCACTCGCCGCATAGCGACGTACTGCGGGACCAGGAAGCCGGATTGCGGCAAAACCCAGGTCGGAGCGTCCAACTTGAGCAGCGGCACTCGCAAAGTAGCGGCACCGGAGGTCACGATTCTTGGTGGGAAGCTGGGCGATGGCCGCGAGTTTTTGCTCAAGCTGCTGGTCCACCCAGGCGCGTTCTCCCAAATCCACCAGCGAGACCAGAAAGGCTGGGTTGGGATCAGTGGACTCTGCTTGTGCTGCCTTCAGTGACTCGATGGCCAGTGCGCGATGGGGAGTATGCTGCGCGATGCAGAAATGATCGACCCGCAGCGCCCGGGCCATGATCTGCCGCAGCTCTGTCTCCATTCCCATAGCGGCCAAATAGGGGAGTCCATAGCCGCCTTCCTGCCACTGCGGAAGCTGCGACTGTACGTACTCCTCGGCGCGCTTTCTTGCGTGTCGCGAAAGGACCGCAAAGCTCTGCTGGTGGAGCGAGGGGTGCCAGTCATCGTGATGAAGCAGAGTCTCAGCCAGCGACACCGCTAACTTCGGTGATTTCTGTTCGGTCTTCATCAGCGCGATGAAACCGTATTCACAGTCCTCGATGATCTTTGGCCAGCGCATCATCAGAGACAGATACTGTTCAGGCTCACCTCGGTCGATCGAACGACGCAGTAGCGATTCACTCAGCTCTCGGTCTTTGTGATGGGTGCCATCGCCCACTGCCGCCGTCCATCTGTCTAGGAGTGCTGCGAAGACCGACTCCTGTTCCTCAAACGCGGCCATCGCCCCCGGCCAAAGTCTGCTCGCGAGGTAGTCGCCATTGCTGAGCGCTTGTGGAATGAGCTGCTGCACCAGATCCCACTGTCCGCCCTGGGCGGCGATCGACAGCAGGGTGTGAATCATCTGATTCTGATGGTACTGGTGCTGCGTCATGCTGTCGCGCACGCGCTGGAACATCCCATCGGCCTTCTGCTTCTGCCCCAGCCTCCACCACAGTGCAGCAAGTCCGCTGCCTGCTGCAAAGTTGTAATCGTCCTTCGCAACGTACAGCGACTCTGCGTACTGTAGGAGTTCCTTCGCAGAGTCTACTTTGTGGGCCACAAATCGATCGATACCGACGAAAGCCGCACCCTGTACTCGATAGGAAGGAGACAGGAATGCGAGCCACGACTTCACACTGTCTTCGGATGCATCCTTGGCCCAGTTCTGCACAATTCCTTGTTCGATCAGATAGTCTGACCAGGTTCCTCCGCAGCGCTGAATTCCCTCCAGCGCCATCCTGCGAAGGTCGTCGTAGGTTCGTGGCGTAGGCGCAGATTCACTGGTCTTCCCCTTGCGCTGCTTGGCCGAATTGGGCTTGTCGTCTTGGGGTGGCTTGGTCAGCGCCTTGCCTTTGCCGGGCTCGACGTAGTCATACAGTTCATCGCCATCCCCGACCTTGATGCCATCTAGGAGCGCGGCATGGGTCACCTCGATGGTGTAGACGACCTGAGGATCCTTGTCACTGGTACGCGTGACGGTGAAATAGTCCTTGGCTCTGTGTTTGATCTTGGCGTTCTTCACAGGCGAGCGCTTGACCGACTTCACATAGCGCGAGGCCATCGCGACATCATCTCCGGAGTCCTCGCTATCATCGGACGGAGATACCCAGTCGTACAACAGTTTCCAGGCAAACAGGCGGTCGGTTCCAAACTCTGAGACATCGGGATGGATGATCGACAGCTCGACCTTGATGATCGCGCCCTGCTTGGCGACAAAGCGCTCAAAGTACAGCGGACTAGCCATGGTCCGATCGTACTTGTACTCAAGGGAGCGTTGCAAGTTCGCAGCGCGTTAGCTTGCGCCCAGCCGCCCGTCCATCGGCAAATCCGCGCCCGAAAGCGACTTCTACTTCGTCGCTTTCGGCTTGACCCCAAACACCGAGCGGAGCCGATTCACCGCTTGAGAATGGCCTTCTGCCTCGAACGACAGGTACTCCGGGACCAGCCCTGCAAAGCGATAGCGTGCCGTCTCTGTACCGTTTACGAGCAGCCGGACTCCGTAGCGCGCACTGATCGGCATGTGCAAGGTCAAGTTCACCGCCAGGATGCCCTGGGGATTGAGGAATCCATCCAGCGGGTGCGTCGCAGCCGCACGCCGACCGACCACCAGACTCTGGAGATCGATTCCGAGCCGCACGGTGATCAAATCGACTCCTTTCGGAAAGGATAGATCTTTGTCGGATGCAAACAGGAAGGCCAGCGGCCCCCCCGCATCCAATTCATCCATGATACCGTCTCGATCAATATCCACATGCTCACAGCGCGGATCGTAGGCTAACAGTCGCTTATGATGCGCAAAGAATACTTCATTTGTACCGAGCGTACCCGCAAGCGTGAGGGTCTTGTGTTCTCCCTTGAGCGAAGCGTAGGACACCTGCAACTGGTAGGGCTCTGCGTATCCTGAAGGCCCCATGGCGCGAAGTCTCGACAGCTCGGTAATCTGTTCATACCAGCCATAGTCCGCCTCGTTCCTGTTCGGCTTACACTGACCCGGCGCCGGTGGGATTCCGGGCTGCGGCGCGGATACCTCAAAGAACTGAGGACCGGGGGTGGAAGGAGGCGCAGTGAGTCTCCAATATCGCGGCGCCGACAGCGCGCCACTCTTTTGATCCACCGATAGAACGTCCGACACCAGACTCGCAAAGGGATCGATCTCGGAGCGATGAAAGACATCCCGCTCGGTCTTGGCCACGGTCAGTCCAGATCGCGCCGTCACTACGATCTCTGCATCGATGGCCGGGCCCACACCATCGCTCTTCACGCGCAGGCTGCGATGCTCCGACTCTCGCCACTGTTTGGCGGAGACCTGCGGCGTAACCGTTAGTCGATTCCATGGAAACTCTGCCGTTTCCAGCACATCCACCACCGCCTCGACCGAGGACAGATAGGTGACCCGGCCATGAGACGCATTGCGGAGGCTGATCTTATGTTGCAGGGTACGGCGACTGGTCGGCTGTCCCTTGTCATCGCGATCAAAATAGAGCGAGGGAAATTCACTCGGGTGACCAAAGTAGTGCTTGGAAAACTCGGTCATGTAGTCGGCAAGGTACTCATCCTTCGGATACAGCGTGTCATCGCTAACGGTCACGGGAATGTAGGCGGATGACGGGGCGACCGCCTCTATACGTTCCAACCGCAGACCGCGCTCGCTTCGAAGATAAGAAACAGACAGGCTGCCTAATAATGTCGGGATCAGCAACAGAACATTGCGGTTTCTGCGACTTACGCGGACGGCTTCGCGCTGACTCATCGCCAACTGCTCTAGCTCCCGACGCGCTCCTATCAGCGACGCACGGATCGATACCAGATCGCTGACTGGCAACTGTCGACCAGACTGCTGCATCGTGGCCAGCGTCTGTTGCAACTTCTGGCGCAGCCCCCGTAGTCGCTCACGCTGCGAGGACGCACTCTGTCGCTCCAGGTCATCGAGCGCTGCCAACGAAAACGCCGCCACCCGCCATTCCACCCGAATCAACGCTTGGCCAGGCTTTTCCTTCTCTGACACTTCTACCGACTCAAGCAATGTAAGAAGCTCATCCAGCTTGGTCATCAATCGCTGGACCAGCGATTCTGCGGACTCCTGTCCACTCCCTTGGAGGAGTGTAAGCAGCTCTTGCCAAGCCATCGTCAGCTACCTCTCTTGCGAGTTCCGAACACCCGACATGTCGAAAGGCTCATCTTACCAGGTTGCCAGCTTCACGAAACCAGACAACCTTCGCGAAGCGTGACCATTTGATGATCGAAGGCGTAGCCGTCTCCACCCGCCGTGCCGCCCGTCCGCTACGGACTCCCCATCCCGTGAGCGACTTACCTGCCACTGCGCCGCTTGCCGATGCTCTCGTCATTTCCTACTGTGCGCGGCGTGCGGTGGCTTCGCGCTCTTCTTTGGTTTCTGCTAAGCGTGCTGGGTCTGGGACTCGCACAGGCGGAGCCGAAATCACCGCCGGGGCCGTTGCCAGCGCTGGCTTCCGGTGTTCCCTGCGGCCTGCTCGGGGACTGCGCACGCTTTGACGCGCTCGGCGTTCATGTCGGTAGCACAATCGGGCTGGCGCAGCGTCCATCGAAGTCGCTGGCGCTGGTGGGGCGAACTCGGGTTTCGGTGTCGATGCTCGATGCGCTTGAGGTATCGGTGTCGCTGGGCGCTCAGCATGGCAGCACACAGGGAGAGTCTGCGTCGTGGGTGTCGGTTCAGCCGCTCTCGTTTGGCGTCCGGCTGCGTCTGTGGCCGTGGTTCGACCGAGCGGGGCCGGATCTGGCGCTGAGCATCACCCAGACCGTGCCGTCGCGCTGGCTCGGCAGTGGCGAGGCTCGACCGGAAACCGCTGTGAACCTGGCGGGGAGCAAGCTGTGGCGGTGGCTGGAACTCGATGGCAGCGTCGGCGTGTTGTGGCGCGATGGTGTGACCAAGCCGCTCGGGCTGCGGCTGTCGGCGTCGAGCTTGGTTCGGCTGTACCAGACGCCCGACCCGACGCTGCCGCGTGACAGCTATCGCTTCGGGGTCCAAGCCAGCGCGCTGTTTCCTATCGACACCACGACGCTGCCATCCAGCCTTACCGCGCTCGCCGTCTTCGAGGCTGCCACCGACAGAGGCTTGCGCTTCCACCTCGGCATCGGCGCGCAGGCAGAGGGGCTTCACGTCGGCGGTATCGCCCTGGCGCAGCTCTCCTATTCGTGGGGCCTGCGTTATCGCAACCGCGACGGTCGCGCCGGGATCGGTGGCATGCCCGACTGGTATCTCGACTACTTCATGGTCGATCCGATCCTCGAAGCCGACGGCTGCCTCTATACCGACCCGAGCAGCATCGGTCGCATCAAGATCATCTGCGTCGGCACGCCCGACCCGATCGACGCTGGCACCATTGTCCACAACGACGGACGCCGCTTCCCCGTCGGACTTCACGTCTGGATCGACAAGACCGACGGCACGCTGATGACCGAGGACCGCCAGATCCTCGCCCGGCCCGACGAAAAGACCGCCAAGCTCGCCATCGTCGTGCAGCAGCTCGTCGAGGTGGTACGACGCAGAGAGCAGAAGACGGGCAAGCCGTGCTTTCTGCGAGGCGGAATTCTGCACGCGGTCAGTGATGCGAGCTTGGCGTCGATGGTGGCGCACGATGAACACGGCGGCGGAGCGGCGCTACTCGGCTATGAACTGGCGCGGATGATCTTCTGTGACGCCGAGCCGCTGGCCGGGGGAGTGCCGTCTCCGCTGTCGCTCCTCGGCAAGGGACTTCGCGGTTCTCGAAGCCTGGCGGGTGACCAAGTCCGCGATGTCATCGAGCATGACCGGCCCGCGGCTGCACCCACCGCCTCGAGTGCGCCCACCAAGCCATCACCCGGAACGGCTGCCACGAAGGCCGAGGCCGCGAGCGAAGCGGCGAGTCTTCTCACCGACCCGAACCGCAAACACATCTTCAAGGGTGAGGTCCGTCCGAAGCAGGCAGACTCCGTGGGCTGGCACCTCGAGTCCAGCGGCGACAAAGACAAAGGTACCTACGTCATCGGGGGCACGCGCAGCCCATCCGACGCACACGGAGTCTATGAAGGCAATGTGATGATCGAAGGCGTCAGGAAAAAGGCGCGCTCGACGTTTTTTCCCAAGGACTGGACCGAAAAACAGGTCGAGTCCGCGATCGAAGAAGCGTACAAATCGCGGAAGCCCGACAGGGAGCCGGGTATCTACACCGGTCAGACATCGTCCGGGGTCGAGGTCGAAATGCAGCTCACCAACAAAGGACAGATCCACACTGCATATCCCCTCTACAAGGGACCAAAGTACAAAGGACCAGCTCGATGAAGTTTCACTTGGAGGCCTCGACGGGAACACATCCGGTTGTGGTGTTTGACGAGGAGCCCGATCCGATCCGATCCCGGCTGCTTTACATGTTTATGCGCGACGTGGATCGCAACGAAGACCTGTACCTCGCGGCGCTGGATCGGGCGGAGGCGGGGACGCCGGAGCTGTACTGGACCAATCACTATGTCGATGCGGATATGTACCCCGACGGTCGGGTGGTGCTTACAACGACGGAGCGGCTGCTCGAAGACGACCAGAAGGACCATCCGCCGCAGACGGTGATTTCGATTGCCGAGGCGCGCAAGCTGATCCTTGATTGGCTGGAGGCGGAGAAGCAGTGGTACGCGGAGCGGGAGGCTCGTCAGCAGACCAAGGCGTAGCCGTCTCCACCCGCCGTGCCGCCCGAACGCTACGGACTCCCCATCCCGCCTGCGGGTTGGGATCGTTGCTGCGCTCAGGTCGGGTGGCTTACGCCCTGGAGCTTCGGAACGTCGCTCACAGGAGCGTCGTGAGCTCGTATCCAGTCGCGGTGACGATGACCGTGTGCTCCCACTGGGCCGAGAGCTTGCCGTCGGCCGTCACGACCGTCCAGCCGTCGTCTAGGAACACCACGTCGGGGCCACCGAGGTTCACCATCGGCTCAATGGTGATGGCCATGCCTGCTTTGAGGCGGAGGCCGGTGCCGCGCTTGCCGGTGTGATACACGTGCGGGTCGAGGTGCATCTTGCGGCCAATGCCGTGACCGCCCAGCTCCGTGACGATGCTCACACGATCGATGCGGGCCTGTTCCTCGATCGCGGCCCCGATGTCGCCCAATCGTGCGCCTTCCTTCACGACCGCGATTCCAGCGTCTCGGCACCGCCGGGCAGCTTCGACAAGGCGCGCCGCTTCCGGCTTCGCGACGCCGACGATGAAGGTGGCCGAGGTGTCGCCATGATAGCCATCGAGGTTGGTCGTAACATCGACGTTGACGATGTCGCCGTCGATGAGGATCTCGCGTTCGTCCGGGATGCCGTGGCACACGATCTCGTTGCGGCTCGTACAGACTGCGGCCGGAAAGCCCTTGTAGCCGAGCTGGCTTGGCGTGCCCCCACGCCGGGCGGTGTCCTCGCGGACCCAGCGCTCGATCTCACCCGTGGTGATGCCCGGACGGACGCGCTTGCCGACGTGGGCGAGGGTCTCGGCTGCGGCACGGCCCGCTCGCTTCATCTTCCCGATCTCCGCCGCGCTCAGAATCTCGATCGACATGCCTCGACGATGCGAAAAAGTCAGGCGGGCGTCCAATACCGTTTTGGTATGCTGGATTGGTGAGCCTCGCGCAGATTCGCTATTTCGTCGCTGTCGCCGAAGAAGGAAACGTCGGTCGGGCAGCGGAGAGGCTGCACATCGCGCAGCCGCCCGTCAGTCGGCAGATTCGCGCACTCGAGGACGAAATTGGAACGCCGCTCTTTGTACGCACACCACGCGGCATGCAGCTCCTGCCCTCTGGGCGGGCGTTTCTCGACCGTGCTCGGCAGATCCTAAGCGCCGTCGATGAAGCGAGCGCAGCAGCCAAGTCCGCTGCGACAGGCACGCCTTCTTGGCCGACGAAGCCGATCTATCGAAGACGAAACCAGCGCTCTGAGCGGTAGGCTTGATGGCGCACTCGCGGGGGCTTGTTCGGCGGACCGCGATCGGCCCGGAAAACTTCCCCACACTGTCCACTCGGGATCAGGGAAGGTTTCCGGAGTTTCTCGACGAGATTCACAGTTCATGCTGTACTGCGAATGCCGTCGAGGACTGTGCTACGGCGTGCCCGGTTTGCGAGTGAGCGAACCGGGGAAGTCAGCGCGGCAAGCAGCGTCTTTCGCACCAGCGGAGCGCTATTTCCCGCGGTACCCGCTTCCATCGTGAATGGATCCAGCGAGCAGCGCGGGCTCTGGGTTCCATTTGCAATGGAAGCGGTCCACCTGCTGGGTAAGCTGGTTCCATCGTGGATGGAAGGCTGGGCCTGGCTTGGATCTCGCGATCCATTGGCAATGGAAGGACGAAGCGGACCTGGCAGGCCGCTTCCATCGTGCGTGGATCAAGCTATCTGCTGAGGAAACGCGATCCAGCGCCGATGGAAGCAGGAAAGCGGAGAGGGAGTCCACTTCCATTCCGAATGGAAGCCGAAAACCGGGGCCTCTGCCGCACTTCCGCCACGATCGAGCCTCTGCTCCAACGGCTGGCGAACGATCGAGGGCCAAGACATCCAAGCATCATGACGACGCAACCGGTCACGGTGTACTTTGACGGAGCCTGCCACCTGTGTTCGCGGGAGATTGAGCACTACCGATCCAAGGACAAGACCGGCACGCTCTGCTTTGTCGATATCTCTCATCCGAGCTTCGACGCACCTAGCGTCGGACTCGATCGGCACTTGGTGCAAAAGTTCATGCATGTTCGCTTGCCCGACGGAACGATCGTCACCGGAGTGGATGCCTTTGTCGCAATCTGGAACGTACTGCCGGGATACTCTGGACTCTCGCGGGTGGCGAAGCTGCCCGTTGTGAACTTGCTACTGCGCGGGGGATATCACTGCTTTGCCGCGATCCGACCGTATCTGCCCAAGCGACACCGCGCCGAGTGTACGGATGGGAGCTGCGCGAGGGTTTGACCCACAACCCGCGCCCCTTCCCGACAACTCCCGCGCTCCACCCGCTTCCCTGAGCACTTCCCCAAATCGCCCAGGTTGCCAGTTTCTCGACGGAGGTTCTGGTGACTTGAGTACATGCTGTACCGCTACAAGACCTACCAGGATGTTCGGCTGGTGTTTGCACCGGAAGAGCAGGCGGCGACGTTTGGGGGGGATTACGACAACTTCACCTATCCTCGCTACGCCCTCGATTTCGCACTGCTGAGAGTCTATGAAGATGGCCAGCCTCTGCGGCCCGAGCACTTCCTACGACTTTCGGACAAGGCGGCAAGTGCGGGAGAGATGGTGATTGCGGTCGGTCATCCCGCTTCGACCCAGCGCGGACTCACCGTGGCACAGCGGCAGTACCATCGCGACACCCAGAATCCGCTCCAGATTGGGATCTTGCAGAAGCGAATTGCAGCGCTCACGACCTACATGGCGCAAGGGAGCGAGCAGGCGCGACGCGGCAATGCGCTACTGCGCAATCTCGAAAACACGCAGAAGCGACTCGCAGGTCAACAAGAGGGTCTGCGTGATGTGGTGCAGATGCAGAGACTCCAGAAAGAGGAGGAGGCACTGCGCGCAGAAGTTCGCAAGCGTCCGGAGCTGCTACAAAAGTTTGGCGATGCTTGGTTCAAGGTTCAAGCGGTGTATGGCAAGCTCGCGCCACTTGGGAAACGGAGTACCTACGTAACGGTGGCGCCATCCAAGCTGCTGACCATGGCGCTGCAACTGCTGCGGCTTCCTGAAGAACTCAAAAAGCCAAGCGGCGAACGAATGGAGGAATTCCGTGACTCCCGTTTGCCTGCTCTCCGTCGAGAACTTCTCTCTGCTGCACCGATCTATGCGGATCTTGAAGAAGCAGTCCTCAGTGATTGGCTTGCGCAGGTGCAGACCGCGCTTGGCAATGGCGATCCGTTCGTGCAAGCGCTGCTCGGAGGACAGACTCCGCAGGCAGTTGCACACAAGCTCGCGACCGAAGGAAGACTGACCGAGCTAGAGGAACGCAGAGCCCTTTTGGACGGCGGTACCGACAAGCTTGCCGCGTCGACCGATCCGCTGATTGCGCTGGCCCGCAAGCTCGACCCGCAGCTTCGCAAGGTGCGGGAGGAGTACGAACAACAAGTACAGTCCATAGAACACATCGCCGGAGCGCAGATCGCGCAAGCCCGCTTCGCGGTCTATGGTGCCGGCATCTATCCCGATGCCACTTACACGCTGCGACTATCGGCGGGAGTGCTCAAGGGATACATGAAGGATACTCGTCCGGTTCCACACCAGACGTTGTTCTATGGGCTCCTAGAGCGATCCCTTAGTCAAGGAGAGCAGGCTCCCTTCGAGCTTGCGCCCAGGCTTCGGCAGGGCCTGTACCGCCTACCATTGTGGACCCCGCTCAACTTTGTCTATACCGCAGACACCATCGGAGGAAATTCAGGATCTCCGGTGGTGGATCGCGATGGCAAAGTCGTCGGACTCAACTTTGACAGCAACCTTGAGAAGCTGCCAAACCGTTACTACTACCTGCCGGATGCTACGGGCAGCAGAGCGGTAGCGGTTCACAGTGTCGCGATCTTGGCGGCACTACGGACGCTGTACGACGCCGCTCCGCTTGCGGACAAGCTGGTCGGAAACTCTGCTTCAAAGTAGCTTTCAAACGCCAGCGCAGGGCCTCTGGAGCACTCTGGGGGGAGAGCGAGGCCACTGCACCGACGCCTGAAACCGCGATTCCTCACGCACTTACGGACAAGCAAACAGACTATCGAGCAAAGACTGTGCTTGGCCCACATTGACCCCGGCTGCCGTTGCTGCCTGCGTCGAGGTTTTGAGCTGATCAGCCTTCGCCGGATCAATGGCCCGCGCAGCGCGGTCCATCAGCAGACCAATGATGTTGACAAAGTTCAGCGCTGCTTCCTGCGCCTCGCCGGTAAGAGTAGGAATCTTACCAATGCGATCTCTCAAGATCAGCGCCATGCCCCGCGTAAAGGCCTTGTCTACTTGGCTGGCTGCGCGCTGATAGAACAGACTGCAACTGCTCGGCAAATCTTTGTCCAGATCACGCCAGCAGCGTGCCGCGAGTACCGAGTCAAACGCCCGATCGTACGTCTCCTGATCAAGCTGCTGAAAGTACAGGCCCAGTCCGATGGGCTTGCTCCGCTCTGTTCCGCTCAAATATCCCCACGCGGAATCGACGTCCGCTGCGTTATCAAAGCTAGAAGTCCAGACCTCCGATAGCGAAGACAGATAGAAGAACCACAGCAGGGCCGCCTCAATTCGCGCCGACTGAACCACCGGCTTCATCCCAGCAATTCCCTTGGTGAACGCATCATCAATGATCGGCTTGAGCTTTGCAGGCCCAGCGCAGCGATCAGGATTCTGAGCTGCGACAGTCAGATCGTTGCAAGCGAACTTGTTCGATCCCGGAACCTCGGGATAGTGAATGTCTTGGCGACGGGCAACCCGCGATCCAATTCCGTTCGCGATCGCATACTCATCACGCGCTGCGGTCATCTCGACAGCAGAAGGAATCGCTGGATTCTTCCAAAGCTTGGTGCCCATCGATGCAAACGCCAGCGTCCGCGCTGAGGCACCAGGAGTCGATGTCCCAAACAGCACAAATGCATTTCCATCAGACACACAGCTTGGCCAAGTGTCATTTTTGCTGCCGTTAAATCGCGGAGCGTAGTCGTCCACGGAGCACTTGCAGGAAGACAGCGTTCCGACAAACGGCTGACACATGGTGGCCGCTGGCTGATCTGCTTTACAGAGAGAAGCAGGAAGCATATCCATCGTCGCTGGTGTGCTTTCGCAGCCCGCGATCCCTAGCAGTGCCCAGAGCCCGATTCCGATAAGTCTCTTGTTCATGATTTCTTATTCTCCTTCTCAGTTGTTTCTATTCACCGATTCCAAGATCGGCTCCGCCCACTAGCTCAATCGACCTTCATGGACAACATGAAGCCCCGCCCAGGTCCATCTACGCTCGACCCATGATAGCGGTAGGCCACGTTTCCGATGTTCTCTAACACTCCGCCAAGCTGAACTCGATCGTGTATCCGAAAGCTACTCCGCAAATCTATCACCGCAAAGCCCGGCGTTCCGTATTTGGGAATCCGTGCATCGGCATAATCAGAGATCGCCAGGCGGTCTTGCATCGTCGCCCAGCGCAGCCCTGCGGACAGCTCAAAGCTCGCTCTCTGCCAGACCACCTCAGCCGTACCATGGAGCGGCGGAACCCGAGACAAGGGAACCCGCTCGCCCAGAATCACGCCAGAAGTACCGTATCCCAGACTCCCTACGCGAGGACTCTCTCCCCAGGTGTAGGCGAGCGTCCCGCGCAATCGAAACCCCATCGGAATGCGGAGCCGCAGCATGGCCTCGACTCCGCGAAGTTCAGATAGTGCGGGCGCATTCTGAAGCTGAAAGCGAGTCCAGGCCCCCACGCACTCCGGGGTTGCCAGCGGACACTCTGCATCGGACTTAGAGACCTTGAGGACCGCGTCATGGAGCAGTGTCTCAAACGCCCAGAGCTGCACCCCCAGAAGTTCGTGCTCTAGCAGAGCTCCCAGCTCAATGGTCGTCGCCCGCTCGGGATTCAGATTCGCATTTTCAAACTGAAAACCAGGCCCAGTCTGTTGTCGCGCTGTCAGATCATTTAGGTTTGCCGCTCGAAAGGAGTGGTCCGCATTGAGTCGCAAGGTCAGCACCTTGTGCGGCATCCACGAAACCCCAGCATTCCCGGTCACGGGCAGCCAGCTTTGATTGACTTGTCGGCTCCCAGATAGGGGCTCTGCCGGGGCTCGCGCCACTACGTAGGACAACCGAACTCCCCCATACAGAGTGACTCCTTTGGGAATGGAAAGCGAACCATCTGCATACACTCCGCCGTAGGTGTACGTAGAGCCGTTCAGGTACTGTCCTCGACTGAGCTTGGCCGTCTGCGCAAGGTCCGTGAAAGTTCGGGAGGCCTCCGAGGTAATCCAATCGGTGTACTGATCAAATCCGTAACGGAAGCGGAGCTCGACAGAAGGAAGCACCAACAGGGGTCGACTCTGGGCCGAAGCCAGAAATCCCAACGTCAGCACATCATCAACGCCAAGCCGGGTAACCAGCACCGATGGATCGTCAAGTCGCTGCCGCTCATGCTGCGCCTGGACAGAGACACTGATCCGCAGCGGCCACAGAAAATTCGACAGCTTTCCTTCATAGGTCAGGTAGCCAAGGTGTCGAAACTGCTGTTCATACGTTAAGCAAGTGCCGCTCGGGGCATAGGGCGGCGGACACTGATCGGTGCGCGGCACATCAAACTGCAAGTAGTGATAGGTCGCGAGGGTGAGCCGCTGCGAATCGGAGAGCCGCAGCACCAATCGACCATCGGCGGTTAGCTCCTTAAATCCGGTCCCGAGCTGCGTCACGCCATCGGGCGCGTAGGCCGGAACCATGGGATACCGTCCGATGGGAGTGTTCGGATTGGGATTTTCGACGCGCCCGCCGCTCTTGAGCTGACCCACATTGCGAAAGCCAATCCCGCCTACGAAACCCAGACTGCCGTCCTTCACCGGACCCGACAGATGGAACTGCACCCGCCCGCCTAGCTCGTCGTCGGCAGAGGTCGCCCGCAGGTTCACCTGGGGTCGAAACAGAATCTCCCCGTCCGACACCATCGGATCGATCGGATACGCCGCAATCACCCCCCCGAGCGCGTCCGACCCGTAGCGCGTCGAACCACCGCCTCGCAGGATCTCGATGCTGTCGATCGTCCGCGAGTCGATCGTAAAAAAATACTGGTTGGGCCCCTGCCGATACGTCGAGTTGTTGACGCGAATGCCATCAAACAGAAGCAGCGTCTGCTGCCCGGTGAGCCCACGAATGAACGCCGAGCCCTGCCCGTGCGCAGACTGCTGCACGAACACCCCGCTCTCATAGCGAAGCGCGTCAGGGGCCGAGCGAGGCTGGCGACGCTCGATTTCACTACGGCTCACCGTCCCATGGGCGCGCTCCTCCGACACCCCGTCTTCGCGTCCAGCACGAACCACCGTCTGAAACGTATCGTTGTCGGCAACAGCGCGACCCTCGTTTACAAAGAGCAGCGCCGCCACCACGCAGGTGTTTTTCCGACGGCGGACAAGCATGGACCGGCACATTTTGGCAGAGCTTGCCGCAAGCGCCTATCAGGTGATCACCCGATCGTAAAATAGTGACGGATTCGAGCTGCGGCGGGGCCCTGGGGTGAATGGCCTAGTCGTCTTTGCCGAATGGAAGCTTCGCGTCGAAGGTGCGGAAGAATACCGATGGGCTCTCTCCCAAATCGGAGTCGTCCGCCGGTTCAGCGATTGGGGCTGGTGCCACAGCGGCCTTGGCGGGTGGCTGAGGGGCCACTGTCTCTTTCGCGGCAGCAACGGGCTTAGCGGCCGGGGCCGGAGCCTTGGTTGCAGAAGGCTGAACGACCGGGGCTTTGGTCGCCACCGCTGCCGGCTGGACCGCTACCGCTGCCGGCTTGGCCACCACGGCGGAGGGCTTGGCCACCACCACCGGCTTGGCTTCCACCACCGGCTTGGCTTCCGCCACCGGCTTGGCTTCTACCGCTGGCTTGGTACTGACCACTGGCGTTGCTGCCTTACTCTCGGTCATCGGGGCGGCCTTGGTCGATGCCGTCGCCTGGACCACGGCGCTGGCCGCTTTGCCGAGCCCAGGAAGCGCCGCCGCAGGCTTGTCGACTGCGAGGGGCTTTTCCGCGACCGCCTTGGCCACGGTCTTTTCGACCACCGGGGCGGCCTTGGTTGCTGCCGGCGTCGCCACTGGCGCAGCGCTCGACTTGGTCTCGGTTGCCGCGACTTTGACCTCTTTGGTCGACGCTTTGGCCGGTGCCACGGTCTTGGCCGAGGAAACCGCTTTACTACCGACGGCCGTCGAGGGAGCTGTCTTGGCTGCCTCCGGAGCCGCCGGGATGCGCTCAAGCGGCACACTCACCGCGCCCACAACCGTCGGTGCCGCAGCGGCAGCAGGCACGGCTTCCGGTGCGGGAGCCACCGTCTTCACGGATCGGGTGATCGGCGGCAGCTTGATCCCACGTGCAGCTTCGGGGGCTGGGCCTGCCATCGCGGCAGGGGTTGGGGCCGGAGCGGGAGCCACCGTCGGGACTGAAGCGGGCGTGGCTTTGACTGGCGACTTGCCAGCTACCGCTCGATTCGTCACCGCAGTCTCGGGCACTTTCACCGGCTCAGCCGCCTCAAGCGCTGCGGCGAGCAAGGCCGCTCGCTTCGCTGCTGGAGGGGGCTCTTCCGCCGCAATTTCTCGACGGGATGGGGCGGGTGGAACCGACTTGCGCGATTCCCGCGCCACTCCGGGCAAAAGCGCCTCAGGGGACCGACGAACCGGAGCCACCACCGGAGGTAACGACGGATCGGTCTGGAGATCGCGATCGGCAATCAGCACATCTGCCAGGCTCAGTTCCCCGGCCTGATCGCTGAGCGGTCTGTCTTCGTGGACCGCAGGAGGTGGTGTCATCCGCACCGGCTCATGGCCTCGCGGCGGCGTCAGCGGACGCGGTGGCTCGATAGGACGGACAGGCTCCGGCGCTCGAGCGGGCTCAGGCCGACGATTGCCCAGCGTCATCCCCGGCGTTGGTGCCGGTGCGCGAGGAACCGGATCACTGGCCGAGATCCGATGCATCATCGCCGCTGGAGACACCCGATCGAGAAGCTGCGTCTCATCGCTGTTAAAGCCTGGCTCGGCCAACGGCATCGTGCCGGGCAGCGGAAATGGTGTCCCCGGCAACTTCGCAGCAGGGGGTGCAGCCCCAGCCGGGCCGGGCCATGGCGCACTGCCAGCGGGCGGTGACGCCCCAACTTGAGCTTGCGCCAGTGCCGGAACCAGCTCCCGGTCGAGAAAGTCGAGTAGCCCTTGAAGCTGCCCGACAAACTCCTCGGCGAGCGGCTTGTTTCGACGCAGCGCATCAAACGCCGACCAGTACGGCGAGACATTCGGGTTAAAGCCAACGCTCGTGGCTTCGAAGAACTGTTTGACGTTGCCCAGGTGCTCGAGCAGCTTCGCCCGGAGGGCACGGGGATCAGAGCCTGTGGGAAGCATTGTCTCTTAGGTTCTCGCAACTTGCGAAATTCCGCAAGGCTACAGCTTCCGTCGGAGACGTCGCTCGATCGCGGCCGATGGTGAGGGAGGCCGAAGTCGTTAGGCCTCGTGTGGGGCGACATCCCAGAACAGCAGCACGGTATCGCCATAGCGACGGCTGTCGGTGCAAATCAGCACGCCCCGCTGTGCGCCCACCTCAAAGTCACCCACATTGCGCAGATCCGTCTCGATCACAACGCGCCCGTTGCGGGTCAGACACTCCACCGCATGGGCCGACAGCCAGTCGAGCAGCCTCGGCAGCTCACCCGATGCATAAGGAGGATCGGCGAAGATCAAATCCGCTGGCTCAGCCGGAAACGACTTGCCCCCAAGAAAACGAACCAAGGCGGCCTCGACCACCCGCGCTCGCGATGACAAGCCGAGCGTGGCCAAGTTTTGTCGCAGCACCCGACACGCCGCCGGATCGCTATCCACGAAGACCGCTTGCCCTGCACCTCGGGATAGCGCTTCGATACCGAGCGCACCACTGCCCGCGTAGAGATCCCAGACCGTGCAGCCGGATTCGATCTCTCCCAGGATGTTGAACAGCGCCTGACGGACACGCTCTGCGGTGGGCCGAGTCTGAAGACCCACCGGAGTGCGCAGCCGCCGTCCACCGAGGGCTCCAGCGACGATACGAATCATGGCGAAGGTGCGAAGAAAGAGCGGGGACTAAGAGCCCATCAGTGCGTGGAAAGCGATGGCCGGGATCTTCAGCCACGACGGCTCGGCCTCGAAGCGCAGCATCCGCTGGGCCACTTCATGCGATCGCTTGTGCGTCACAAACCAAGGCGGCTTCGGCGACGGGGCTAGCGGTCCACGCAGGATCGCCTTCTCGATGCCCTCGAACATGAAGGTGTTGTGAACAAAGCCAATGCCGCTCTGGATATCGAGCAGCGTTCCCGACGGATGGCCTCCCCACGGCGGCGTCATCGCTCCGTACGCAACGGCGGGCCAGTGGTTGATGCCCACCACGCCATAGCGCAGCACGTCGCACGCCTTTTCGAGCGCAGCCTGCACCTCGGGCTGCTTCTCCGTCGACGGAGCTAGGTACATGCTACAGCTCAGCGTGCCCCACAGCCGGTCATTGGCAAAGCGGGCCGCTGCCGTCACAAACTCCGCCGCATCCTTTTCGGGCAAGGCCACTTCGCTGATGATCGAACAGAATGGTTCCGTCGAAAACAACATCTCGTCGGGCGTCTTCGGGTTGACATCACGAATCAAGGTCCACGGCAGCTCGCCTTCTCCCGCCCGTCCCAGCCGCGTCACCGTCTTGCCAGCCGTCAGCTTCGCGAAGCGATCCTGAGCGCCTGGATAATAGGCTCGCCGCGTCGGCATGTCCTGCAAGATCTCTTGCAGTGACTTCAGCAGCTCTTGCCGCTGCGGCCACGACTCCGACAGGACCAGGATCTTGGCCGCATTGCAGTTGAACGAGCCGTTGTTCACCACTTGCGTCGCAATGTTCTCCGCGAGCATGCGCAGCTCACCCGCCGAGTAGTTGCCCGGCACGATCATCACCGGCGTGACGCAGCCCAGCTCACTCGTAATGTTCTTCTTGAGCAGCGGATCATTGGCCGACTGCCGCCGAGTGCGCTCTTCTCCCGGCGGGCCCCAGACGATCATGTCATGGGTGCGATCCGACCCCGTAATGTGGACGTCGACGATCTGAGGATGATACGAAAGGTAGCTGCCGACTTCGGCACCACCGTAGACGAAGCGCAGATAGCCGCGCTCGATGAGTGGCTGGAACGCCTGCTCGTAAAACGGCCCCAGGTACTCGTTGACCGGGTTCAGCTTGACGATGCACAGCTTGCCTTCGTGGAACAGCTTGTACAGAGCATCCGTCGGTGGGATCGACGCTACGTTTCCCGCCCCGAGGATGAGCGACACGCCACCCTGCGGATCGCGCTTGCTATAGAAGATCGCCTGTTCCTCGCGCACCTTGCGATCGTCCCAGCCTTTCTCCATTCGGAGTCGGCACGTAAACCCCGCCGAGATCGCATGATCATAGGCCTCACCGGGCATCACCAGCACCTCGGTGCGGCCATCGCCCGCTACCCGAATCGCCCCCGACGGCAGGCTTGGCTTACCCAAGGTCTGTATCTGCTCCAACGACATGATCAGCTTACGCAAGCAGCGCATCGTCACGTACGGCCCGCCCAGCCACTCCTCGCTGGAGGCCGGGGTGTCCATGAGCAAGCCCTTTGCCTTACACGCTGCGGCAACCCAGTCCCTTGACACCGCGAGCAGACGAGGCACACATGCCCGAAGCAGCGCCGCCTTCTCGCGAGGTGCCAGCCGCGCAAATGGCGTCGCATTTTCGCCGAGGATCGCCAGGTATTTATCCAGCTCGGCCTGGGTGGTTGCGGTGCGACTCTGGGTGCTAGCGCTCAATTCCATGGATGCCGATTGCATTCGTTACTCCTATCACAGGCCGATTGGAGGGCACCACATCGACCTTGCACACGCTCCGGAAGGCCAGTCCGACGCTCTTTCCTTCAGCTCTGAGGTCACGCCTCGGCTACCGCTGCGTCTTGTTGCGCAAAATCGATACATCATTGCTGTTGTAGTTGGCGGTCACGATGTCCGGTTTGCCATCGAGGTTGATGTCTTTTACGACCATGCCATAGGGGGTCGCACCGACGGTGAAGCTCTGTGGAGCATCGAACCCACCGCTGCCATTGCCCAGGTAGATCCCGACGCTGTCGGCACCGCCATTGGCCACCACCAGATCCAGCTTGCCGTCACCATCCATGTCGGCAATTGCCACCACTCGTGGGTCTTTATCGGTGGTCAGCATCTCTCCAGGATCAAAGCTGCCATCACCACGCCCCTTCAAAACCGTCACCGAGCGGGTGTTGAAATTGAGCGCCGCCACATCCTTCTTGGCATCGCCCGTCAGGTCGCCCGCTGCAAGTGAAAGAGCCTGCGCTCCCGCGGCAGTGTTCTTCGGTCCCGAAAAAATGCCACCGCTGTTGCCGATAAACGTCGAGATCGAAGAGTCCGAGTAGTTGGCCGTCACCAGCTCCGGATAGACATCGCCCGTCAGATCCTCCAGCAGCAGCGCCGAGGGAGCACTCATCGCCTTGAGGCTGTAGGTCGCTCCTGTGGCAAAGCTAAAGCTTGGCGTAACACTCGTGTTCTTTAATAGGTAAACGAGGTCGCCGGTACGGGGGGCCACGACGATGTCCGGCTTGCCGTCACCATCGAGATCGCGGGCCACCACTGCCGTCGGGTTGCGCCCAACCGTAAACGTCACCGGCGGCATGAACCCACCGCCACCGTTGCCGCTCAGAATCGCCACGTCTTGGAAGTTTGCGTTGTTGCACGCGATCGCAATATCAGGAATGCGGTTGCCGTTGAAATCCGCCACCGCGAGTGCGTTCGGACCGACGGGCGTCGAGTAGCTGACACCATTTTTGTAGCCCAAATTTGAGGCCAGCACCGACACGTCCTGCGAGCCATCGTTCGCGGTAATGATCTCGGGTCCACCGTCGCCATTGGTGTCCTCGGCCAGGACCGCCACCGGGTGATTTCCAACCGCGATTCGCTCCGCAGAAAAGTCGAGCACCACCCTCACATACCGAAATAGCGCCGTTGCCACCGCAAAGCTGCCGTCCTGATTGCGAACCGTCACCGGCACCGCACCCGTCATCCCTCCCGAATCGGGCACGAGCGCTTGGATCTGCGTCGACGAAATCACCTGGACCTCCGTCGCCAACTTATTGCCGAAGGCCACCGTAGCCCCCGCCGCAAAGCCCGAGCCGTAGACTGCCACCGGGGTGCCACCCGTCATGCCAGCTACCGCAGGACTGACGCTGGTGACCGAAATCGCGCCGACTCCGCCCATGTCGTTGGGAGGCAGAGCGCCAGGCCCTGAATCACAGCTCGCCGCACCACCAATCAACAGCAGCGCCAATGAGCCCATCCCAAACCATTGTCCAATCCGCGAAAAAGTAGTCTTTCTAGTTAACATAGATTTTTTGTCTCCTTGGTAACGCTTTTCGTGCTGAGTAAGGCATTTGAGTATGGGATCGCGATCGGTGCACGACAAGGTCGGCTCGTTGGGTATCCAACAAAAAGTCAGGTATTTGTCCCGCTTCTTATTAGTCGGGCCGTGTCAAGTCCCACAAAGTGGCGAGGACAGTTGCGCTCTGCTTGCTTTCGCCTACAGGGATCGCCTAGCGTGGGTCGCTTGAGAGGAAGCCGCTCCGCGCCTTACGCGAGGCCGGATGTTTAGGACAAGGGCAGCATGGCCAATGTGGTGATTGTCGGAGCCCAATGGGGCGACGAAGGCAAGGGCAAAGTCGTTGATCTCTATACCGAATTTGCGGACATGGTCGTCCGCTTCGGTGGGGGAGCCAATGCCGGTCATACCTTGGTGGTCGGCGGACAGAAGCTCGTCACTCATCTGGTGCCTTCCGGTGTGCTCCGTGGTCGTGGCAAGCGCTGCGTCCTCGGCGATGGCATGGTGATCGATCCCCAGAAACTCCTCGAAGAGATTCACGAGTTGCGCAGTCGGGGACTCCTGACCGATGAACGCGATCTGGTGATTGGCGAGCGGGCCCACGTCATCCTGCCCACCCACAAAATCCTCGACGGGTTGCGCGAACAGGGCAAAGGCGCGCTGGGCACCACCCGTCGCGGCATCGGTCCTGCCTACGAATCCAAAATGTCTCGTCGCGGCGTGCGGATGCGCGACTTGCTGTCAGCCGCCCGGCTGCGAGAGAGGATCGCTCATCAGCTCGAAGAGACCATGCCAATCATCCGGCATCTCGGCGGAACCGCCCCAGACGTCGAAGCCATCACCGAGCAGTATCTGACGTACGGCGAGTCACTGCGACCTCACATTCAAGATGCGACCCGTGTGCTCAGCGATGAAATGAAACGCGGCCAGCACGTACTATTCGAGGGTGCGCAGGGAGCGCTCCTTGATGTCGACCACGGCACCTATCCCTTTGTAACTTCGTCCACCACGCTCGCCGCCGGTGCTTGCGTTAGTTGCGGAGTCGGTCCCACGGCGATCTCCTCTGTCATTGGGATCGCCAAGGCTTACACCACCCGCGTTGGTGCCGGTCCCTTTCCGACCGAGCTTCACGGCGAGCAAGGCGAACTGCTTCGCCAAGCCGGTGCCGAGTTTGGTGCCACCACCGGTCGACCACGGCGCTGCGGCTGGCTCGATATCGCGGCGCTACGACTCGCGGTACGGCTGAACGGGATGGCCGGCCTGGCACTGACCAAACTCGATGTCCTGGCGGGCCAACGAAAACTCAAGGTCTGCGTCGGCTACAAGCTAGCGTCAGAGGCTGGAGGCAGTGGCACAAATGAGGTTCTCGATGAGCTACCGCTCGACCCCGAGGACATCCTGCGTGCGGTGCCAATCTATGAAGAACTCGACGGCTGGGACGCCGAACTAAAAAATGTACGAGAGGTCGAAGATCTTCCATCGAGTGCTAAGCGTTATGTACGTCGCATCGAGACGTTGCTTGGAATTGACTGCTGCCTGATCTCGGTGGGTCCGGGACGAGCAGAAACCATCATGCTCAAAAACCCATTCAGGTAGGAATGGTCGTAACGCCGTCAACTGGTTCGGCCACTTTTTTTGGCCGTGTTTTTCGGGGGTGCCCAAGGGTACAGCGCGCTTGCGGCGAAAAGCGCGCTTCGTATAAGCTGGGTTTCATTGGTCACCGCTTCGAGTACGAAGAGGGGATTTTTCCAACATGAAAATCGTCTGCGACAACTGCGCAACCAAGTACCAGATTGCCGACGAAAAGGTCAGCGGCAAAGCGTTCAAGATTCGCTGCAAGAAGTGCG
>WBZP01000788.1_pt1 | contig 41423 bp, 36 predicted proteins | sample 5204301 | NCBI WGS metagenome assembly WBZP01 (sample SAMN12412401, study PRJNA552823) | activated sludge metagenome | isolation source: activated sludge from nitrification reactor of wastewater treatment plant... | place: USA: Pennsylvania | collected 2017
CATTTCTCGACGCACCTGTCATTTCCCGGTGGATCGGATACGGGCCGGAATCGGCCTACATACACTATTTTCAGCACCTGCCCGACGCGGTCATGCAAGTCGATGGTTATTGGCAATCGAACACCTATGATCGGTTTCATGCCGACACGCTGGACATTGGGCTCAATTTCGGGCTGCTTGGCTGGCTGGCGTATTGCGCGTTTTTCAATGTGGTCCTTCTTGCCGCGGGCCGCGCGCTGTTTGGTTGGTCCGGCGGAAGGGGCTGTTGGCTGTTGGTGGTGCTCGCAGTTTTAGGCGGCGCGGTTGGCGGGTTGCTGGTCAGCGTCGTTGGGCTTGCTTCGGCGACCGCACCCGCCGTAGGGCTTGGTATCGGCGCGGCTTGGTTGCTGTTCTTCCTGGGCCGCTCGTTGCGAGCGGTGCAGCAGGGGCTGCCTGAAAATGCGAGGGACAACCCGGAGCTATGGGCGTTGCTTGCCGGTCTGACTTCGTCCCTGCTGATATTCTGGATGGATGCGCAGGTGAATATTCCGGTTATGACGACTCGGCTGATCTCGTTCGGTGTCGGCGCGCTCATCTTGGCATTTGCCTCACGGTTGTCGCGGCCGACACAGGAGGAATCCGCGGCTTCGACCGAGGTTTTGCGGTGGGCCCTCGCGTTTCCAATGGTCGCCGCTTGCTCAAGCTTTCTTCCTGGAGTGATTCTCGACGTCAGCATGCGCGTGCAGGAAGCCGATCGTTGGTGGTTGAGTGGCATTCCGATCGGCTTGCTTTTGGCATTCGGTGCATTCCATGAACGGCTTCGAAGCTCTGTGAGCCCCTACCGGTGGCGCGAACTGGGCCACTGGATTGTTGCGGTAGTCGGCTTGGTTGCGCTCTATGCGATCTGCCATTGGGCGTTGATCCCAAGGCTTGGGTCGGCGATTTCCGAACATGAGGCGCGGCGGCTTGCCGCCGTGCCGGGCGTCGGAACAGCGTACATCCTGTTGCTCTGCGTGGTTCTAGTTTGGCATCGACAGTCGCGATCCGGCGCCGATTCCCAGGGCGTGGTCTTGCGGCCCAGGCTGATCGCGGCGCTGCCTGCGTTCGCGTTCGCAGTCTTGGCAGCCGTCTTTGCCTGGATCGCCATCAAGGCAGACGTCGGTTCGACCGTCGCTATGTGGGCCGCAGGCAAGCAGCCAGCCGTCAGTGACCGGATTCTGCTGGAAACGATCGCGGCGATGCCCTACGAGCGCCAATACCAGCGGCAGAGGACCTTTGCGTTTCTCGCCCGAGCCGTGGATGAAATAAAGGGCCTTGGGTCTTCAGCCGAGAACTACGAAAGGCTGAAAAGTGACCTTACTGCTGCGGAGAATCAGGCGCGAGAAAGCATGCGGCAATTTCCCGATGACCCATGGATTATCTTGGTGTTGGCCAACGCGCTGCAGATGCGCGCGCTGCCCGCGATCCGGCCCCTGGCTCCGGCGGAAGGCCGGCAGGCCGCTCTGGAGGCGGACGAGTTGTTCGCCAGAGCCTACGAGATCTTTCCCAATCAACCTTTGTTGCTGCGAAACTGGGCGCAGTTAAGGGCCAATGAGGGCGACCATTGGGGCGCCTATCGACTTCTGGACAGGATGGAGAGCATCATTCCCAATGAACTCGAACCCTATTCCGAACGAATTGCGGTCGCCAGGCGGCTTGGTGATGCCGATACGATCAGGGAAACGTTTGAGCGCGCTGGAAAGAACCTTGATCGGCACAGATTCGATCAGCTGCTAGCTGTTGCACCGATACAACATTAGGTCGACGGGAGTCTTTTTTTGCCGCGACAAGTGCATCCGGTCGGCGGCATCTGGTAACATTGCGCAAGATCATCAGAGGCGATTCATTTTGCATTTCTGCATAGTTGAAAGGGGAAACAGAACCATGCGCGCGACGAATGCTGCGGAGAACGGTAGTTTCATCAAGGCGGGCTTGACGCTGACCTTGGTCGCTGCGAGCGGCTTGGCAGCGGCTCAAAGCTCATCCAGTCAAGCGGCAGCAGTAGCGGCTGCCTTGAATCCGGCGAATGGTACCGCCTTGGCTGCTGGCCTTCTGACCACCACCGGTGTGTCGACGTCCGCATTGATCGGCAGCACGGTTGGCGGGATTGCCGGCGGGGCAGGAAGCGGTGGCACCTTCGGTTCGTTCGCGGCACTTCCCACCGGAGTGACCCGGTTCGCTCTTCCCGGCCAAGGCGGCACGGGGGCTGCGGCGGCTCCGGGTGGCAAGGCATTGAATGCTTGGTTCGTCGCATCGCAAAACAGGATTTCCTACGATTACGCTCCGTTGCAGTCGAGCGGGAAGGTCAATGTCGGCATACTCGGCTTCGACTACACGTTTAACAACAAGGTCGTCGCAGGCTTGGCGATCGCGGGGGACAGGACGGACGTCGACCTGAACTTCGCCGGGGGCAAGCTGAAAGGCAAAGGAACGACCTACTCGCCCTATGTCGGAATCCCGCTGGACAGGAACTGGACTGCTGACGCTTCGGTCGGTTGGGGCAAGACGACTGTCGATACCGATGTTGGGGGCATTACTGGTCGCTTGGAAGACAAACGCTCTACGGCCAACTTAGGGCTGTCTTATCGCCAGTTTGCTGGCAACAAGTGGATGCTGACGGGCCGTGGTGCCTATCTGAACGTCCACGACAAGCTGGGGGCATACACTCTGTCGAATGGCACGTTCGTTCCGAACGGCACGGTACGTGTCGAGCAGTTCCGCTTTGGCGGCCAAGCGGCCTACAACGCTGGTTCCTTCATTCCGCATGTTGGCCTGAATTATATCTACGACATCAAGGCGCCGAATCAGCCGGGTGCGGCGAACGATCGAGATGCCTTCCAGGCGGTGCTTGGCGTGAAGTTCAGCGGTGCAAGTGGTCTCTACGGTGGTCTCCAGTATACGACCGAAGTCGGCCGCAGCCAGGTCAAGAACGACCAGATTCTGCTCAATCTGGGAATACGGTTCTAAGATTCGCTCTCTGCTGCGACGTGTCGGCAGTTGTTCGCCGACACGCTGCTTAGTGAAGCTGCCGAATTGGGTCATACCCGGTTCGGCAGTTTTGTTTCTGGGTGCTTGCGCCCTGCTCGAATCGCCGACTGAAAGTACCCAGCGTATCGCGACGGACGCCGGCTTTTCGTCCATTGAGTTGCCAGACCCGCGCCTGAGAGGCTTCCTAAAGGGCACGGCCGCCTCCGCGACCGTACGAAGCGTGACGGTGTACGTCGAAAGCGATGGCGCTCCGTGGCGCATGCCTGACGAGCCCCCATTTGACCCGACGCCTCAAAAGCCAATGGTGCTTAGGATGGCGATCGTTGATCCTGGCAGTGCCGTAGCTTATCTGGGGCGGCCATGCCAATACTTGCCGCCGGAGCAACTCGCCGAATGCGACCCGGGACTTTGGATGCGCCGCCGCTTCGGTGAAGACGCGGTCTCGGCGATGGACGCCGCGGTAAGCCGCATCAAGGACCGCTCCGGAGCGTCAACGGTCAATCTGGTTGGCTATTCGGGTGGTGGGGCCATGGCCGCGCTGATCGCCGCGCGCAGGACTGATGTCAGGTGTTTGGTAACGATTGCGGCGCCGCTCGACACCAGCGCATGGACAGCGGCTTTGAAGGTTTCACCACTCAGCTATTCGTTGAATCCGGCGGACTTCGCGCAGAAGCTTGGCCCCGTTCACCAAACCCATTTCAGGGGCCGAAAGGACACAATGGTTCCACCAGCAACGTCCCGGCGATTTCTCGACCAATCGCCGAGTGCAACGGTGATCGACAAAGACCGCTACGACCACCAATGCTGCTGGAGCGACGACTGGAAACAACTCAGGGCCGAGTCCTGCCTTGACCGATAGCCGAGGCGTTGGCGATCAGCGAAACATCGGCATCTGCTGAATGACATTCATCGGCTGCTGGGTCAGCGACTGGATCAGGGTATCAAACCCGCCTCCCTGCTGCAGGAACAGGGGGGTGGAGTCCAGCAGATACAGCGGCTCTTCGCCGGGCTTGAGCTTGTCGGGCGCAAAGGCCGTCTCTTCCTTTTTCACGTCCAGCTTCGGGCCGGAGGCAAGCTGGATATTTGTCGCCCCATCGTGGACATGATCATAGACGCCTGCTCGCGCGTCGGGTGTGTCCTCCGCGACGACCGCCACTTCGAAGTCCGTGCCGCGAATGCCCACCGTCGCCGTCGCGGCCGTTATCTTCACGCGATCGGGTCGCGCAGAGCCGACCAAGCCCGTAAGAAACCGGGCGACGCCCTTAAACAGAGAAAACTCGGCCGTGTCGGTAGGCTTCTTTTCGAACTTGAAGTCGGCAACCTTGAACTGGGTGTTCGGACGCAAGGCGACCACGGAATCATCCGCCATCTTGATCACCACTTCGCTCTTCGCCCGGGTTGTGATCACGTCGCCCGACTGTATCTTTTCCTTTGGCCCGGCCTTTCGCGATACCTTGTCCGCGCTTGTGACGGTGACATCGCCTGAAATCTGGTCAATGGCCCCTGAATCGCTTGCCGACACCGCGCCCGCGAAAATCAACAGGAACGCAAGGGCAACGATCTTTACCGCTTCGGCTGGATTCATCATCTTCCTTCCCTCCAATAGAGTTCGCAACTGACGCCACGGACGCTGCGCAGTGCGCCACAGACTTTGGCTGGCCGACGCCTCGTGCTTTCGGCAATCATACATTGACTCGAGCCGAATAGACTGTAGACCCAATTGCGCAAACGCCCGAGCTGTGATTCCATCGGAATGGCGTGTCCGGGGTCCGCGCAGAGGCCGGTTTTGCCAGTCATGGAGCCATTTTGCCTCCATTCTCTTGGCCAGAACCCGCCGGGCCTTCGGTTATCCTTGGCTGCAGACGACATCCGGAAACTGAAATTCGCGGCGTTGTGTTACGGTTGCCTTGTGATTCTTCCAGTACGGCAAATTTATGGCAGATGATTTTCGCCGATCTGTAACGTCCCGCGGGAATTCAGTGGCTGCTAGCTCCCGTGTTGGGTCCCACCGCGGGAATCCGAGTAGCGAATTCACTGGCCGCGGCCGAGTCGTCGCGCGCGTCTGACGACCATGGCAAAGTTTCTGCTGCTGATCGCCCTGATCGCCATCGTCTATGCCCTGCTGCGCGGCTCGAGCCGGCGCCGCCAGCCTCCACCCGATAATCAAGAGTCCGAGGCCATGACGAAGTGCGTGCATTGTGGACTGCATTTCCCCAGCGCCGAATCCATTCGCGAAGGAGGGCGCGACTACTGTTGCGAAGAGCACAGACGCCTGGGAGTCGGGCCTTGAGAGCGCTACCCACTGCGCGACCCGAACCCGACGCGATCGAATCCTTCTGGCGTTCGCTGCGCTTCTTCTCGGTCTATCGCCTGTCGATCGCGTTGCTGTTTCTCGTCGCCGTGCAGGTCTTCGGCGACAGGGTGAGTCTCGGTGCGCAGGATGCCCCGCTATTCGGTCGGGTGGCTGCGATCTACGTGGTGATGGCCAGCGGCTTTCTTGTCGCTCTGCTGCAGTGGCCGCGCCACTTCAGTCTTCAGCTTTCGCTGCAAGTGGCGGTGGACATCGCGGCGCTGACCCTGATGCTGTTCGCCAGCGGTGGCCAGAAGAGTGGAATCGCCGCGCTGTTGCTGGTCGTGGTCGCGGGAGCCGCTCTGGTAGGGCGCGGGCGCATGGCCTTGTTTTACGCGGCGCTGGCCTCATTGGCAATGCTGCTGGAGGAGAGCTGGCGGACCCTGACTTTGGAAGCCGACCCGGCGGACTTCGTCGGTACCGGGATTATCAGCATCGCGTTTTTCGGCACGGCGATCATCGCCCGGCTGCTGGCGCAGCGGGTGGTGGCCAACGAAACGCTGGCGCGCGAGCGCGGACGGGAACTCAATGACCAACTGCGGATCAGCGAGCGGATCATTCGGGATATGGAAGACGGCGTTCTGGTCGTCGATGGGGACGGCCGGGTGCGGCTGCTCAACCCGCGCGCCGAGGCGCTGCTGGATGTTCAGGCTTCGGACGGCGCGGAGCTGGAGGCACTTTCCCGGCCCTTGGCGGGTCGCTGCCAGGTTTGGAGCGCGCAGCCTGTCGAAGTCGTCGAGATTTTCCGCCAGCCCAACGGGCGCCTGCTGCGCGTACGCTATCTACCGTCGGCCGGACCCGGCGGACACGCACTAATTTATCTGGAGGACATGGAGCGCATTCAGTCCCAGGCGCAGCAATTGAAACTGGCCGCCCTTGGCCGGCTCACCGCCAACATGGCGCACGAGATCCGCAATCCATTGGCTGCGATCAGTCACGCCGCCGAGTTGCTTGGCGAGGAAGAAGCCGACCCGCTGCGTCAGCGTCTGGCCCGCATCATTCACGACAATACGCATCGTCTCAATCGGCTCGTGACGGAGGTCCTTGAACTCGGCCGCCGCGATCGGGCGCAGCCGGAGACTCTGCGCTGGCAGGCATTCCTCTCCGGATTTCTGGAAGAATTGGTCTTGCACGACGCGTCAGCCGGTCGACGCGTGAACGTTGACGAAGGAGACGTCGAACTGCGCTTTGATCGGGGTCATCTCTATCGAGTCCTGTGGAACCTGCTGGAGAATGCGCTGCGCCATTCCAGCGCAGCCGACGGCGCCGTGCGACTGCACGCCAAGGCTGCCGTCGCCGCGAACCGGGTGGAACTGCATATCGTTGACGATGGCCCGGGAATCGACGAAGCGCAACGCAACCAGGTGTTCGAACCGTTTTTTACGACGCACGGCGCGGGCACCGGACTGGGCCTTTATATCGCCCGGGAACTGTGCGAGGCCAGCAACGCCCGCCTTGAGCTGCTGGATGACGGGCCGGGCGCCCATTTCCGTATCACTGCCGAGGGACTGGTATGTCGCTGAGAATTGAACGCCGCGCACGTAGTCGCGGCGAGCCCAAACGCGTGCTGGTGGTCGACGACGAAGCGGACATTCGCGAACTGCTCGACCTCACTCTGGCGCGCATGGGCCTGCTGGCGGATTGTGTCGGATCCCTGTCGGAGGCGCGCCGCATGCTGGCCAGTCAGCGCTACCAGCTCTGTTTGACCGATATGCGGCTGCCCGATGGCGACGGCCTGGAACTGGTACGCCTGATTGCGGAGACGGCCGCGTATTTGCCCGTGGCCGTTATCACCGCGCATGGCAGTACCGAGAATGCCGTGTCTGCGCTCAAGGCCGGGGCCTTCGACTACATTGCCAAACCGGTGTCGCTCGACCAGTTGCGAGGCATGGTCAAATCGGCGCTGGAATTGCCCAACCCGGACCCGACAGGCGATGTCGGCGGCGAATCCGGACTGCTCGGCGAATCGGCCGCCATCGAACAGGTGCGCGGACTGATCGACCGCGTGGCGCGCAGCCAGGCGCCGGTGCACATAACCGGCGAGTCGGGCAGCGGCAAGGAACTTGCGGCGCGGCTGATCCACACGCTTGGTGCTCGTCGCGCACGTGCCTTTGTGCCGGTCAACTGCGGCGCAATTCCGGAAAACCTGATGGAAAGCGAGTTCTTCGGTTACCGCAAGGGAGCGTTTACCGGCGCCAGCGATGACCGCGAGGGATTCTTTCATGCGGCCGACGGCGGCACCCTGTTTCTTGACGAGGTGGCGGAACTTCCGCTGACCATGCAGGTGAAGTTGCTGCGGGCGATCCAGGAAAAGCGCGTGCGCAAGGTTGGCGCGACGAGCGAGGAAAGCGTCGATGTCCGTGTCATTTGCGCGACGCACCAGGACCTGAGAATGCTGGTCGAGCAGGGTCGGTTTCGCCAGGATTTGTACTATCGGCTCAACGTCATCGAGCTGCGCATGCCAGCTCTGCGCGAATGTCGGGACGACATCCCGATGTTGGCGGAGCGTATTCTGGGGCGCCTGGCGCGCGTCGCCGACTTGAAGCCGCCGCCGCTGACCGCCGCCGCGCTTGAGGCGCTGCAGACCTACCCGTTTCCGGGCAACGTGCGTGAACTCGAAAACGTGCTTGAACGTTCGCTGGCGATGATGGCGGGCGACAGCATTGACGTGGCAGACCTGAATCTGGCGCCGTCGCAAACTCCCGGCGCCGTCGCCACCGCAGCGGGAGGCTCCCTCCAGGAGCACCTCGATCAGGTCGAACGCCAGGCGATTCTCGATGCGCTGGCGCAGTCGAACAACAACCGGACGGCGGCCGCGCGGCTGCTGGGCGTCACGTTTCGCTCGCTGCGCTATCGAATGGCGCGACTGGGAATGAACGAGTGAATGCGGCGCCGGATTCATCGGACGAATCCGGCTGGCTGCCCGGCGTGCGTCGGATCCTTTCACCGAATTGCGACGAGCGTCCGGCGGACGAACCGGTTTGCCTGGTCGTCATCCACGCCATCAGCCTGCCGCCCAACGAATTCGGCGGTCCGGGAATAATTCAGTTATTCACCAATTGTCTTGACCCCGCGGACCATCCTTATTTCAGCGAGATCCGGACGCTGCGCGTGTCGGCGCATTTTCTGGTTCGTCGCGACGGCGAATCGATCCAGTTCGTTCCCTGCTCGCGACGCGCATGGCACGCGGGCGCTTCACGCTGGCGGGGCCGGGAGAACTGCAACGACTTCTCGATCGGCATTGAACTTGAGGGCTGCGACCATTTGCCGTTCGAGGATGTCCAGTACCTTGCCCTCAATCGCCTGCTCGCAGAGTTGCAACATCGCTACCTGATCGCGGCGGTGGTCGGCCACAGCGACATAGCCCCGGGTCGCAAGACCGATCCCGGCCCGTGTTTTGATTGGCGTCGGCTGCGCGCCGTCGGCCGATGACGGTCGCGCTGTCGCAATTCCAGCTTGCCGCAGGCATCAGGCACCTGCCGCCGCGGAAAATTGGACCACTACCCTTAGTGTGGATTCGACCGATCGCTACCAGATATGGTGTGTCGTCGTATTGCTGCTCGTTGCGATCGGCGTCGAAACGGCTTCCGCCGACGCCGCTTGCAAGGATCGGCTTTCGCCCCGCCGCGAATGAGCTGAATATCTGCTTCGCATCGTCAATCAAGCCGCTCCTGGTCATGGTCTGGTTCCGACATTCGATGCTGCGGGCCGTGGATTGGCGACGCGGACCCGGCGCGCTGCCGAAGTCGCGGCAATCGGGCAGCGGTGCCGGCGTAATCCAGTGCCAGGCAGGCGGCGCGCGGGGCCGCACTGGCCGCGATATGCCAAATGCCTGGTTCTGCAATTGTCATTGACAGTTTCAAAACGAAGTGATGGGCGGATAAACGCGAGGAATTCGTCGCTTTCGATTGCATCGGAGCGTTGGATAATCCGTTCTAGCCCAGACGGGTTGCTGCAAAAAAAGTAGTGGTGGTTCTTTCCTGTTAATTCGATTAGGAGGTTCAACATGGCTGATGAAAAGAAAGCCAAGAAGCCGGCCGCAAAGAAGGCTGCGGCTAAGCCCGCCGCTAAGAAGTCTGCGGCCCCGAAGAAGCCGGCTGCAAAAAAGCCGGCTGTAAAGAAGGCGGCTGCCAAGCCCGCTGCGAAGAAGGCTGCGCCGAAGAAGGCGGCTGCCAAGCCCGCTGCGAAGAAGGCGGCGGCGAAGAAGCCTGCGGCGAAAAAGCCGGCTGCGAAGAAGGCTGCGCCGAAGAAGGCGGCTGCCAAGCCCGCTGCGAAGAAGGCTGCGCCGAAGAAGGCGGCTGCCAAGCCCGCTGCGAAGAAGGCGGCTGCGAAGAAGGCGGCTGCCAAGCCGGCTGCGAAGAAGGCCGCTGCCAAGAAGCCTGCGGCGAAGAAGCCCGCTGCGAAGAAGGCCGCTGCCAAGCCCGCCGCCGCGGCACCTTCAACGGCTGCTGCTCCAGGCATCAAGTCCTCGTTGAATCCGGCCGCCGCTTGGCCGTTTCCCACCGGCTCCCGTCCCTGACGATACCTCGCCTCGCGCGTAGTCCTGCGGGACCGAGCGCGGCGTTGGCTGGATGGCTGGCGCGTGCTGTTAACTCAGCACGCGCCTTTCTGTTTGTGGAAGCGCTTGTGGCGCGAACCTCGGGTTCAATCGCGGACGTCGTCCTCGTCGTCGACAAAGCCGGCGGCGCGCATGGAGGGTCGCGGCCCTCTTGAATTCAGGAATGCCGCCATGCGGGCAAGGGCTTCCTCTATCCGATCCCGGCCGACGGTATAGGCAAAACGCATGTGGCGCTGCGGCGCGTTGCCGCCGAAGTCCAGGCCCGGTGTTGCGGCGACGCCAGCTTCGACAAGGAGTTGCTCGGCAAGGCCGAAACTGTCATCGGCCAGTCCGCCGCTGTCGGCATAGATATAAAAGGCGCCCTGCGGTTCCGCCGCGACCTTGAAACCGAGCTCGCGCAAGCCGGGCAGGAGCAGGTCCCGCCGCCGGGAAAACTCGTGCCGGCGAGCCTCGAGAACGCTCATGCACGCCGGCTGAAAGGCGGCCAGCGCCGCATGTTGCGCGACCGTCGATGGTGCGATGTAGATGTTCTGCGCAAGTTTTTCAATTGCGCGCACATGGCGCGGTGGCGCCACCAGCCAGCCCAGCCGCCACCCGGTCATGCCGAAGTACTTGGAGAAACTGTTGATGACAAATACCTCATCGCTGAGTTCCAGCGCGGATCTCGAATCGACGCCATAGGTCAGTCCGTGATAGATCTCGTCGACCAGCAGAGTGCCGCCGCGTGCCGAGACGGCCGCCGCCAGCGCCGCCATGACGTTGTGGTCGAGCAGGGTGCCGGTCGGATTGGCTGGCGAGGCGACCAGCAGGCCCCGCGTCCGATTGGTCCATGACGCCGCCAATAGAGCCGTCGTGGGTTGAAAGTTTGTCTGCGCCGCGACAGGGAGCGAAATCGGGATGCCCTCCAGCAGGCGCACGAGATTCCGGTTGCACGGATAGCCGGGATCGGGCAGCAGCCATTCGTCGCCGGGACTGACCAGGACAGCGAGCGCGAGCAGCAGTGCTCCGGAGGCGCCCGCCGTGATGACAATCCGAGCCGGTGAAACGTCGAGCCCGTAGCGCGTGCGATAGAAGGCGCTGATGGCTTCGCGGAGTTGGCTCAGGCCCAGGGCCGCCGTGTAGTGCACGTGCCCTCCGGAAAGAAAGCGTTGGGCCGCCTCAAGAATGGGATCCGCCGTGGCGAAATCCGGTTCGCCGACTTCGAGATGAACAATTGACCGGCCCTGGGCCTCCAGCGCTTGCGCGCGGGCCATCAATTCCATTACGTGGAAGGGCGCAATATCGGCAAGGCGACTGGCGCTATCAGTGGGCATGGATTCCCCGAAAGGCTCTAGGGTCTGCGGCTTGCGGTGTCGGCGCACAGTCTTCGGTCGGACCAGGAGCGCCGCGGCCGATGCAGACCTGAAATAGTCTACTCGCTGCGGTTGCCGGAACGAGACGCACGAACCCCGGTACTGCCCATTGCTTGTCGCCCCTTCCCCGGGTCGCCACGGGCGGCATGAAAAAGGCCGCCCGCAGGCGGCCTTTCGAGGGGCAAGGGCCAGCGGGGCTCAGGCCGCCTTCTCGAAGCTCTTCTCGAACTCGTTGCGGATGGTTTCGAGTTTCGGCGGCAACTTGGCGCCCATCTTCTCGAACCACTCCTTGACCCCCGCCAGTTCGCTCAGCCAGGCCTGCTTGTCGAGGCTGGTGACACCGGCGAACTCTTCCTTCGAAAAGTCGACGCCGGACCAGTCGATGTCTTCGTAGTTCGGCATGACGCCAAGCGCCGTTTCCTTGCCGGAAACGCGGCCTTCGCAGCGGTCGATGATCCACTTGAGGATGCGTGCGTTGTCGCCGAAGCCAGGCCAGGCAAACTCGCCCTTCTCGTTCATGCGGAACCAGTTGACCACGAAGATCGGCACGGGCTTGTCGGGAACAGTGCCCATCTTCAACCAGTGGTTGTAGTAGTCGGCCATGTTGTAGCCGCAGAAGGGCAGCATCGCAAACGGGTCGCGACGCACCACGCCCTGCTGGCCGAAGGCTGCCGCCGTCGTTTCCGAGCCGAGCGTGGCGGCGGCGTAGACGCCATGATCCCAGTCGCGGGTCTGGAGTACGAGCGGCACGGTAGAGGCGCGGCGACCGCCGAACAGGAACGCGGAGATCGGAACGCCTTCGGTGCTCTGCCACTGGTCGTCGATGCACGGGCACTGCGAAGCCGGAGCCGTGAAGCGCGAGTTCGGGTGAGCCGCCTTGGTGCCCTTCTCCTTGGCGATTGCCGGTGTCCAGTCGTTGCCCTGCCAGTCGATGGCGTGAGCCGGCGCCGGTCCCATGCCTTCCCACCAGACATCGCCATCGTCGGTCAGTGCAACGTTGGTGAAGATGGTGTTCTCGGCCAGCGAGGCCATCGCGTTGAAGTTGGTCTTGTCGTTGGTGCCCGGCGCGACGCCGAAGAAGCCGGCTTCCGGGTTGATCGCGTAGAGGCGGGTGACGCCGTTCTTGTCCTTGCGCGGCTTGATCCAGGCGATGTCGTCGCCAATGGTGGTGACTTTCCAGCCGCCGAGGCTCTTGGGGGGAACCAGCATGGCGAAGTTGGTCTTGCCGCAGGCAGATGGGAAGGCCGCAGCCACATAGTGCTTTTCGCCGGTGGGGGATTCGACGCCAAGGATGAGCATGTGCTCGGCCATCCAGCCGTCATCGCGCGCCATGTTCGAGGCGATGCGCAGGGCCAGGCATTTCTTGCCGAGCAATGCATTGCCGCCGTAGCCCGAACCGTAGGACCAGATTTCGCGGGTTTCGGGATAGTGAACAATGTACTTGACCTTCGGATTGCAGGGCCAACGCACGTCCTTCTGGCCCGGCTCCAGCGGCGCGCCGATCGAATGCACGCAGGGCACGAACGAGCCGTCGGTGCCGAGCACCGGAAACACGGCCTTCCCCATCCGGGTCATGATGCGCATATTGACAACTACGTAGGCGCTGTCGGATATTTCGACGCCGATCTGGGCGATCGGAGATCCGACCGGGCCCATCGAGAAGGGGATCACGTACATCGTGCGGCCCTTCATGCAACCCTTGAACAGCCCGTTCAGGGTTTCGCGCATCTTCTTCGGATCTTCCCAGTTGTTGGTGGGACCGGCGTCTTCCTTTTTCTCGGAACAAATGTAGGTGCGGTCCTCGACGCGCGCAACGTCGGACGGGTCGGAAAACGCCAGGAAAGAGTTCTTGCGCTTCTTGAGCTTGGTGAAGGTGCCCGCGGCGACCAGTTCGTTGCACAGGCGGTCGTATTCTTCCTGCGATCCGTCAGCCCAATAGATACGATCAGGTTGGGTCAGACTGGCGATTTCGGCCACCCAGGCCTTAAGCTTTTCATGGCGGACATATTCTGGAGCGGACACGGAGGCAGCGGTGTAGGTGCTTTGGCTCATACATTTTCTCCATTGAAAAATCGGCGCTGATGGGACCGCGCGGAAGGATTCAGTCTACCGGAAAGCGCCAGGCTTGTCACAGGCCCCGCCGGCTTGGCCGGTGCGGCAAGAGGGGATTTCGCTCCTGAGCGCGATAGCCGCCGGCGTCGCGGCAAACCGCGGTTTGAAGGCGGCCGGCGGCGACGCAAGGCGGTGCAGGAACAGCCGACAAGTAGCCGGGCAAACCCTGCATTCCGCCTGGCCGAAATCCTCCGCCGTGGGCGCGGCGATAGAATCGGGGCCCCAACGCAAAGGAGCAAGGCTTTCATGGATGAACGAATTCGGGCTGCCGCACTGGAATATCACCGTAGCCCCCGACCCGGCAAGATCGCGGTCACCCCGACCAAGGCGCTGACCAACCAGGGCGATCTGTCGCTGGCCTATTCGCCGGGCGTGGCCGCCGCCTGCGACGAGATCGTGCGCGATCCGACCACCGCGGCCTTGTACACCTCGCGCGCCAACCTGGTAGCCGTGATTACCAACGGCACAGCCGTATTGGGTCTGGGCAACATCGGGCCCTTGGCCGGCAAGCCGGTGATGGAAGGCAAGGGGGTGCTGTTCAAAAAGTTCGCCGGCATCGACGTATTCGACATCGAGGTCGCGGAGAACGATCCGGACAAGCTGGTCGACATCATCGCCGCGCTGGAGCCGACCTTCGGCGGCATCAACCTGGAAGACATCAAGGCGCCGGAATGTTTTTATGTCGAAGCAAGGCTGCGCGAAAGGATGAAGATCCCGGTCTTTCACGACGACCAGCACGGCACCGCGATTATCGCCAGTGCCGCGGTGCTGAACGGCATGCGTGTCGTCGGCAAGGACCTCGCCAAGGCAAAGCTGGTCTGCTCGGGTGCCGGCGCGGCGGCGATTGCCTGCCTCGATCTTTTGGTCAGCCTTGGTCTCGACCCCAAGAACGTTTTTGCAGTTGACAGCAAAGGCGTGATTCATGACGGACGCGAGGGGCTCGACCCGTCCAAGATCCGCTATACCCAGAAGACCAGTGCGCGCTCGCTGGCCGAGGTGATGGTCGGCGCCGACATCTTCCTCGGCTTGTCGACGGCAGGTGTCTTGAAGGCGGAGATGGTCAAGAGCATGGCGCGCGATCCGCTGATTCTGGCGATGGCCAATCCCAACCCCGAAATACTTCCGGATGACGCCAAGGCCGCGCGCCCCGACGCCATCATCGGCACCGGCCGCTCGGACTATCCGAACCAGGTCAACAACGTCTTGTGTTTTCCCTTCATGTTCCGCGGTGCTCTCGACGTCGGTGCGACGACCATCAATGAGCCGATGAAGCTGGCGGCCGTCAGGGCAATTGCCGAACTGGCGCACGCGGAGCAGTCGGAGGTGGTGACGGCGGCCTATGGCAAGGAGAATCTCTCTTTTGGCCCCGAGTACCTGATTCCCAAACCCTTCGACCCGCGGCTCATCATCAAGATCGCTCCGGCGGTGGCCCAGGCGGCGATGGATTCGGGAGTCGCCACGCGGCCTCTCGCGGACATGGAGGCCTATGTCCAGCAACTCAACGAGTTTGTCTATTCCACGGGACTTTTGATGCGCCCGGTGTTCCTTGCCGCCAAGAGGAATCCGGCGCGCGTGGTGTTCTGTGAAGGCGAGGACGAACGCGTATTGCGCGCCGTGCAAACCGCGTACGACGAAAATCTGGCCGTGCCCATCCTGATCGGTCGGCCCGATGTCGTGGCCAAGACCATAGCCCGCCACGGCCTGAGGATTCGCGCCGGCGAGCATTTCGACCTGGTCAATCTGGATTCCGATCCACGTTACAAGGAGATGTGGCAGGACTATTACGAGCTGACGTCACGCAAGGGCATCAGCGTCGAATACGCCAAGCGCGAGATGAGGCGGCGCACCACGCTGATAGGCGCCATGCTGGTGCGGCACAACTATGCCGATGCGATGCTGTGCGGCAGCTTCGGCAAGCATTCGCTGCACCTGAGCTACATCGAGAACGTCATTGGCCGGAAGCCGGGAATTGAAAATTTCTATGCGATGAACATGTTGATCCTGCCGCATCGCACCTTGTTCATTGGCGACACCTATGTCAATTACGATCCGACGGCCGAACAGATCGCCGAGATGACGCTGCTGGCGGCCGACGAAGTCGCGCGCTTCGGCTTGCCGCCCAAAGTGGCGTTGCTGTCGCATTCGAGCTTCGGCACCGAGGACACGCCGACCGCAATCAAGATGCGCCGCGCGCTCGGGATTTTGCGAACAATCGCGCCGCAACTGGAAGTCGATGGCGAGATGCATGGCGATGCGGCGCTTTCCGAAGTTATCCGGCGGCAGGTATTTCCCGGATCGACGCTCAAGGGCCAGTGCAATCTGCTGATCATGCCGACTTTGGATGCCGCCAATATTGCCTTCAGTCTGATCAAGGTCGCGGCGGGTGACGGGCTGACGGTGGGTCCGCTGCTGCTTGGCGCCGCTCGCCCCGTACAAATCCTGACACCGACCGCCACCGTCAGACGCATCGTAAACGTTGCAGCTTTGTTATCGGTCGAGGCGCAGCAGGAGGCCGGGAAGCGCGCCTGATTGCGCCACCAGGGCGAACTTTCCGACAAAAAATTCAGGGCGGATTTCGCGCATCTCCGGTTCAAACCGACGGTGCCGCCGGCGTTCCGGCAACGAGCGGCGGATCAAGCGTCGGCCGGCAGCGCCCTCTTGCATGGCGTCCGTTGGTCGGGCCGGGCCGCAACCGCTGTAGAAACATACTCTTGAGATTGTGGTTGAGACTAAGCGCTCAACTCCTTTATTTTCTTGGAGAACTGCCGATAAAGCGTGTTGCGTATCGGACTTCCTCTGCTAGAATGAATTCATCGCGGGAGGGGCATCCAAATGAAGAAGACACTATTGATGTTGTTGGCCGCGGCGATTGTCGGCGCTGGCGTCACGCCAACCGATGTCTCCGCCGGGACGCGAAAAAAAGCCATTGCCACCAAGAAGAAAGCACATCGCGCGGCGCGCCCGCACCGGGTAAAGAAGGTGGTGCACTCCAGGGCGTCAACGCGCAGTGCGTCACCGGATGATGCCCGGCATCTGGCCTTGCAGTCGTCGGCCGCCTTGGTGCTCGATCAGACCAGCGGGGCAGTACTGTTTGAAAAGAACCCGACGGCGGTTCTGCCGATCGCATCGATCACCAAACTGATGACGGCGATGGTGGTGCTTGACGCGAAGCCCAGACTTGACGAGACCCTGGTCATAACCGAAGAAGACGTCGATGTCCTCAAGGGAACCCGCTCGCGTCTCAAGGTCGGTACCCACCTGGCACGCGAGGAAATGCTGCGTCTGGCTCTGATGTCTTCGGAGAATCGTGCCGCCGCCGCATTGTCGCGCAACTATCCGGGGGGTCGCGAGGCGTTTGTTGCCGCGATGAACCGCAAAGCCCAGGAACTGGGTCTGTTTGACACGCGCTTTCAGGACCCGACGGGCTTGACCGCCGCCAATGTCTCGAGCCCGCGCGATCTGGCCAAAATGGTCGACACGGCGCATCAATATCCGCTGATTCGCGAGTTTTCGACGTCGTCCGACGGCGAATTCATTGTCGCTGGCCGGCAGCAGCAGTTCCGCAATACCAACAGGCTGGTTAACAACCCGACCTGGGAAATTGGCCTGTCCAAGACGGGATATATCAACGAGGCCGGGAAATGTTTGGTGATGCAGGCCTGGCTCAACAACAAGCCGACCATCATCGTGCTGCTGGATTCTTGGGGCAAGATGACGCGTATTGGTGACGCCAACCGGATCAAGCACTGGATCGAGAGTGCGTCGCTGCCGCCGCAGCACAACGCCGGCTGATATTGGCTCTGAGTGGGGGGGGTGGAGTGCGACGGGTCGCTGAGCCTGAAGTGCAGCGGTGGTCGGCCGTCCAGTGAGCCCAGGCGCGGTCCCCGCACCTGAACGCATCGTTATCGCCACACGCGAATCCCGGCTGGCGCTATGGCAGGCCGAGCACGTGCGGAGTCTCCTGCAACGACTGTATCCGGCTTGCCGCGTCGATTTGCTGGGCATGACCACTCGTGGCGACCGGATCCTCGATCGACCCTTGTCCAAGGTCGGCGGCAAGGGGCTGTTCGTCAAGGAACTCGAGGCCGCCTTGCTCGATGGCGCGGCAGATATCGCGGTGCATTCGATGAAGGATGTGCCGATGCGGATGGAGCCGGAGTTCGCCCTGGTTGCGATCGGCCCGCGCGAAGTCCCGCTGGATGCGTTGGTATCGAGCAAGTACGCCAGTCTGGAGGACATGCCGCCCGGTGCGGTGATCGGCACCTCGAGTCTGCGTCGCGAAGCCCAGTTGCACGCGCGCTACCCACGTCTTGCGGTGACACCCCTGCGCGGCAATCTCGACACGCGCCTGCGCAAGCTCGATCAAGGCGACTTCGATGCCATCATCCTGGCGGCCGCCGGTTTGACGCGCCTGGGATTGGCCGGGCGCATCCGCGCCGTGCTGGCCGCCGAGGATTCGCTGCCGGCCGCCGGGCAGGGGGCGCTGGGCATCGAAGCCTTGAGCTCGCGACCTGAAGTGGCGGCTTGGGTCGCGCCCTTGAATGACCGGATTACGGCGGCCTGCGTCCGCGCCGAGCGTGCGGTGTCGCGCGAGCTGGCGGGCAGTTGTGAAGTTCCTCTTGGCGCCTTTGCCGAAATGCGCGAGGGCGGCATCCATCTGCGTGGCTTTGTCGCGCTGCCCGACGGTACGCGCATGGCAAGAGCCGAGCTGACCGGCGCTTGCGCCGACCCCGAAGCGCTCGGATTGCAGTTGGCAGCGGAACTGCGCGCGCAGGGAGCCGCCGAGATTCTCGCTGCGCTCGGCGGCTGATCATGTCCTTGACGGGCCGCCATGTCGTGGTGACGCGCCCGACCGGGCAGGCGGCACATCTCGCCACGGAATTGGCGGCGCGCGGCGCGCTGCCGGTACTCTACCCGGTACTGGAAATTCGCGACATCGACGATCTCGCGCCGGTGCTCGACGCGGCGATCCGTCTCGAAAGCTTTGACCTCGCCGTTTTTGTCAGCCCCAACGCGATAGAGAAGGCCCTGGCCCTGATCCTGCCGCGCCGATCCTGGCCGGCCGCGCTTCGCGTCGCGGCCTTGGGCAAGAGCAGCGAACGCGAACTGGCGCGTCATGGCATCCACGACGCAATATCTCCGCCCCTGCGTTTTGATTCCGAGGCCTTGCTGGAACTTCCCGAGCTGAGCGCGGTACAGGGCAAGCGCGTAGTCATATTTCGCGGCGAAGGGGGCCGCGAGCTGCTTGGCGATACGCTCAAGGCGCGTGGCGCCGCGGTCGAGTACGTGAGCTGCTACCGTCGCGTCAAGCCGTTGCTCGATCCGGCTCCCTTGGTCAAGCTTTGGGAAGAGGGGCGCCTCGATGCGGTGACCCTGACCAGTAGCGAAGGCCTGCGCAACTTCGTCGAGATGGTCGGTCACCTTGGGCGCGCCTGGCTGAAAAAGACGCCGGCATTCGTGTCGCATGTCCGCATTGCCGAACAGGCCCGGAGCTTGGGTTTGGCCAATGTGGTGCCGACCGATCCGGGCGACGACGGATTGCTTGCCGCACTCATGCAATACTTCGCCTCTCATGGAAACACCAGTTCAAACTGATTCCCGTCCCGCGGCCAGCCGGCTGCGCGAGGCCTGGCACCGGCCGCTGCTGCTGGTTGGGGCGGTCGCGCTGGCGCTGGTCGCCGCACTGTGGGTTGACACTCGGATGCAGGTAACGAGCTTGCAGCAGGAGTTCGCGCGGCGGCTCGCCGATGGCGATTCGGTGGCCAGGGAAGCCAGGGCCCTGGCCCGACAAAGCCAGGAGGCGCTGGCTGCCGTTCACGCCAAACAGGGGGCGCTCGAAGCGAAACTGGCGGAAACACAGAGCCAGGCCGTAGCGCTGGAAGCGATGTACCAGGAAGTCTCCAGCACCCGTGACGAGCGCATGCTGGCCGAAGTCGAGCAAGCCGTGGTGATCGCCATGCAACAACTGCAGTTTGCCGGCAATGTCGAGGCGGCCCTGCTCGCCCTGCAGGGCGCCGAGGCTCGTCTTGCCCGGTCAGCCCAACCACAGTTTTTGCCGGCCAGGAAGCTTGTGCTGCGCGACATCGAACGGCTCAAGGCCGCGCCGGGAGCCAATGTCAGCGGGTTGTCGCTGAAGATCGAAAGCGTCGTCAGCGTCATCGACAGCCTGCCGCTGGCCTATGAGCAGCGACCCGTAGCCGACAAGGCGAAGGCGGGATCCCAGTCAAAGCCCGTTGGTTTGGAATTCTGGCGCGAGCTGGGCGCCGAACTGTGGCAAGAGCTGCGGCAACTGGTGCGCATTGAACGGATCGACCAGGGCGATCCGGCACTGCTCTCTCCCGACCAGGGCTTCTTTCTGCGCGAGAACCTCAAGCTGCGCCTGCTCAACGCGCGGCTCGCGCTGTTGCAGCGTGACGGCAAGACTTTCGGGGAAGAGATACGCCGCTCGCGTGAACATCTTGATCGCTATTTCGACGCGCGCGCGAAACCGGTTCAGGCCGCGCAGGCGACCTTGAAGGCGCTGGCGACCACAGATGTCAATTTTGGTTTGCCGGGATTGAGCGAAACCCTGACTGCTCTGCGCAACCTGGAGGTCGCCCATGAACGCGGCGCGGGCAGTGCCGCTGGCCGTGCAGCAGGTGCCCGGTAGTGACGGCAATGCGTGCGTTGTTCTGGCTGCTGATACTCGCTGCGCTAGCCGTGGGATTGGCGGTCGCCGCCCGCTATAACGATGGTTACGTGTTGCTGGTGCTGCCGCCATGGCGCGCCGAAGTTTCCCTCAACCTGTTTGTCCTGGCTGCCGCTGCCGGGTTCTGCCTGGTTTATCTGCTGGCGCGAGGCATCCGCCACACGCTGGCATTGCCCCAAGCCGTGGCGGAGTTTCGCCAGAGGCGGCACCGGGAAAAGGCCGCGCTGGCCCTGCGCGACGCCTGGCGACTGTTGCACGAAGGTCGTTATGGCCACGCCATGCGCTGTGCCGAGCAAGCTCCGTCCGATCCTGCCAGCTCCGGCATGCTTGCACTCGCCGGCTGGCGCGCCGCGCACGCCCTGCGCGATGACAGGCGTGTAGCGGAATGGGCGACGCGGGTGGCCGCCCATGATCGCGACGGCCTGCGCTCAGCGCGTTTGATGACTGAAGCCGAATTCGCGCTGGAAGACCGTCGCTTCGAGGATGCCCGCGACGCCGTGCAACAGCTCGCCGCGCAGGAGGGACGGCACATCGCGGCCTTGCGTCTTAGTCTGCGCGCGGAACAGGGTCTGGGCAATTGGCGCGAAGTGGCGCGTCTGGTGCACCGTCTGGAGAAACATCGGGCGCTGACGGCTGAACAGGCGGCGCCGATACGCCGGCGCGCCGTTCGCGAAGCCCTGCGCGGTCTGCGCGAAGACCCCGCGGCCTTGATGCGCTACTGGCGGGAGCTGGACGACAGCGATCGCGCCGACGCCGCGCTGGCACTGGAAACCGTGCGGGCGCTGTCGGCGGCGGACGATTGCCGCGAGGCGCAGCGTGTGATCGAAGACGCGCTGGATGACGAGTGGGATGCCGCGCTGGTCCTGGCCTATGGAGAATGCGGCCGGACGGGGGCGGCTGCCAATGACGTTCTCGGCCGCATCGCACAAGCCGAAAAATGGCTGGCCCGCATGCCGCGCGACGGCAACTTGCTGCTGACCTTGGGACGACTTTGCCGCCAGCAGCAATTGTGGGGCAAGGCGCGCAGTTACCTCGAAGCCTCGCTGGCGATAGAGCCGACTCGGGCCGCCCATGTCGAGTTGGCGCAATTGCTCGACCAGCTTGAAGAGTCGGCGGTGGCGGACGGCCACTATCGGGCGGCCGCGGTGCTTTGACGTGGGTTATGGATGCCGCGCCCGGCGATCGTTGCCGGCTTTCTTTTCAGGCGTTGGCTGACCACTGTTCCCAAGTCGTCCCGACGAGCGCGAACCATGCACGTCGCGGCCAGCCATCGGCGCTTGGCTCAGCAGCACCCTCGGCGGGGTCAGCGGTAGACCAATACCGGAATCTTGGAATGCGTCAGAACCTTTTGCGTCTCCGAACCGAGCAGCAGTCCGCTGATGCCGCGCCGGCCGTGCGAGGCCATGAAGATCAGATCCGCTCCGGCTTCCTCGGCGGCCGCGATGATTGCCTCGTAAGGCGTATCGCTCACGGAGCTCAGGGTGGCGCTGACCACGCCATCGGCCGTGGCCGCCGCTTGATGCACGGCAAGGATCTCCTTGGCCTGCTGTGCCGCCATTTCCGCGAATTTGTCCGGCGTCGTCGGGTCGATCAGCGCGCCCTCGCCATAGAAGGCTACGGGATAATCCGGTTTGGCGAAGAAGAAGGTCAGCTTCGCCCCGGTTTCGCGGGCAAAGGCGATCGCGCGTTTCGCGGTGTCGGACGACAGCGGCGATCCGTCGGTGGGAACCAGTATGTGTTTGAACATGGGATTCAATCCTCCAAAACAGCAGCCTAGCGATTTAATAAACAGCAGCGTTGATTCAGATCAATGTCAACCCAGACTATACCCGAGCGGCATCGGGCACAATCACATCTTGTCGGCGGCACGACCCGGTGCCGCTGAAGTGCAGTGGAGAGCGCTCATGAATACATCAAAGCAGCCCAAAGCCCTGACAACTCCCCAAGCCGCATGGCGCGCGGTGAATCAGGCGGTCGAGGCCAAAGTGGACCCGATCGGCATGGCGACCCCTCTGATCCATGCCCAGTTGGCCTGGCTGTCTCATCCGCAGGAGATGTCCGAGACGCTGACGGAGGTCTCGACCAAGCTGTGGGATTTGCAGACACATGCCTGGCGCCGCGCGCTGGGCATGCCGAGCAAGGATATCGAGTCGCCGCATCCCGACGACACGCGCTTCGCCGACCCGGTCTGGACGGATTCGGCAGGCTGGGACATCGTCAAGGAATGGTATCTGATGGTGACCCACCAGGTGCAGGACATGCTCTACAACACGCCCGGGCTGTCGAGCCGCGATCGGCGTCGCGCCGCATTCTGGTGGCGGAAGTGGCTCAACGCCGCGGCGCCAACGAACTTTCTGCTGAGCAATCCGGAAGCCCTGCAAAGAGCCATGGATACTCATGGCGAGAGTCTGCTGAAGGGGTTCAACAATTTCATCAGCGATTTTCAGGCGGGCGACGTGCAGATGGCGCGCCGGACCGATTTTGTCGTCGGCAAGGACCTGGCAACGACCCCGGGAAAAGTGGTGTTTCGCAATCGCCTGCTGGAAGTTCTGCACTACACGCCAACCCGGGAGAAGGTGTACCAAACCCCCATCGTTATCGTTACACCGTGGATCAACAAGTTCTACATACTCGATCTCAATGCCAAGAAGAGCATGGTGAGGTTTCTGGTCGATCAGGGTTTCGATGTCTATATCACCAGTTGGAAGAACCCGACCGCCGAAATGCGCGATGTGACTTTTGACGACTATCTGACCGAAGGCATAGGGCAATTGGTCGAGACCGCGCGAGGCATTTCCGGGGCGGCCAGGGTGCATGCGGTCGGTTACTGCATAGGCGGCGCGGCGCTGACGGCCTGGGTGGCCTGGGCCAATGCGCACTACGAGAAGAAGCGGGTTCCGGTGGAAACGCTGACGCTGCTGACGACGCTGGTCGATTACCACAAACCGGGCGACATAGAAGTGTTCCTCGACGAAAACACCGTCAAGTGGCTGGAAAAATCCATGGCCGAGAAGGGCTATCTCGATGGCAAGGAAATGTCTTCGGCATTCCGCCTGTTGCGCTCGAACAGCCTGATCTGGCACTACGTGGTGCGCGGCTACCTGTTTGGCGAGGCGCCGCCGGCGTTCGATGTGCTGTTCTGGAACATGGATTCGACCCGCATGCCGGCCGCGATGCATAGCTGGTACTTGCGTAACTTCTACCTTGAGAACCTTTTGATCAAGAAGGACGCGCTGACCCTGGCCGGAGAAAAGATCGATCTCGGGCGCGTAGCCCAGCCGCTGTATGCGGTATCGGCCGAGGACGATCACATTGCGCCCTGGCGGCAAACCTTCCGCATCAACAATTTCGTCGCCAGTTCGCGGCGCTACGTGCTGTCGAGTTCGGGGCACATTCTGGGGATCGTCAATCCGGTGGTGACGCCGCCCAAGCGCGAATATTACGTGGCCAGCACCGAACGACACGACACGCCCGACGAGTGGCGTGAGCGGGCCGAGCATCATCAGGGCAGTTGGTGGGAAGACTGGATGCTCTGGCTCAAACCGCAGTCCGGCAATCTGGTCCCCGCGCCGGCGGTCGAGACGCAGGCGTTTCCGGCGCTGGGTGACGCACCCGGAAGCTATGTGCGGGAAACGTAATCTTGCGGACTGCGACGCGTCGGCAGGGAACATGGCCCGCGCACTCAGCCGGAAAGCCGGCAACCGCCCGGGGTGCCGGAACGCCCGGCTCCTGGCGAGGCGCGACGCAGTTTGTCGAAGGGACAATCCGCACGGGCGGAGGCTGGCTACGGCATATTCCCTTTTCCATCATAGGGATATCGCAAATCTGAGGCGGGTGCATTCTTGACGGGGGTCAATGTCGCGACCGGGGCCGGCGGCCAGAATCGGTCGCTGTTCCATGGAGACTGCCGCGATGTCGATTACTGCCCCCCTCAGCCGCCACCACAAACACTGCGACGAACTGTTCGCCGACGCAGAGGAGGCATGCGCCAACGGCGATTGGACGGCCGGCGCGAAGGCCTTCGCGCTGCTGCTCGACCAGTTGGAGACGCACTTCGTCAGTGAAGAGGAGCTGTTGTTTCCCGCCTTCGAGAACGCCACCGGCATGACTTCCGGTCCGACCGAGGTGATGCGTGGCGAGCATCGGCAGATGCGCGAGCTTCTGGCACAGATGCAGGAAGCCCTGGCTTCCAGCAACAGCGATGCCTTCGGCGGTGCCGCCGAGACGTTGCTCATTCTGATGCAACAGCACAACCTGAAAGAAGAAAATGTCCTGTATCCGATGTGCGACAGCGCATTGGCGGCGTCTGACGTTGGCGCCTCGGTGGCGGAGCGTTTGAAGCAGCCATGACGGAACACCTAATCGACGGTCGCGAGTTGCAGCCGCCGGAGCCGATGGAGCGGACTCTGGAGGCCCTGTCCACGCTTGCGGATGAGGACGAACTGGTGCTGCTGCTGTATTGCCAGCCACAGCCGCTGTTCGCCATCCTCAAACGAAACGGCTACGGCTGGAGCGATGATTTGCGTGCCGATGGTACGCGCGAGATACGGATTCGCAAGCAGAGAGCCTGACCCGCGGCCGCCCGGATGCACGACAGCCTATCGTTCGATCAGGCGCCTCCAATATCGGTGCCGTATCGCTTCTTTCTGGCGGCGCCATGGTTCGGCGTGATGGCCGGGATTCTCCTGGCATGGACGGGCAGCAGCGCACTGGACTCACGGTGGACGCCCGAGGCGCTGGCCCTGACGCATCTGATCACGCTCGGCTTCATGCTGCAGGCGATGTGCGGGGCGGTGTTCCAGTTCATAGCCGTTGCCGTGGGCGGCAATGTCTGGCGCCCGAAGCTGGTCGCCAAAGTCGTGCAACCGCCGCTGTTGTTGGCCACACTGCTGCTGGTCGCGGGCTTGCTGTTCGGGCTTGCCGGGCCGCTGTCCGCCGCGGTTCCGTTGTTCGTCCTGGCGATCGGCGGGTTCGTCACCGTGTTCGCGCTGGCTCTGTGGCGCACACCGGCGACGGGGATGACCTTATGGGCCATGCGCATGGCGATCGGGGGACTGGCGCTCACGATGCTGCTTGGATCCTTGCTGGCCGAGGCACTGGCGCGTGGCCTTGCCCTACCGATAGTCGACCTGACCGATATTCATCTGGCGTGGGGCTTGGGGGGCTGGGCGCTGATGTTGCTGGCGGGCGTGTCTTACCACGTGGTGCCCATGTTCCAGCTGACGCGCCCCTATCCGGCGTGGTTCACGCGCTGGTTCGGACCCTTGCTGCTGGTGTTTCTACTCGCCTGGTCATCTCGGATATTTCTGAACGATGGACAATGGTCGTCAACGCTTGCGTTGCCGCTGCTGCTGATGCTGTCTGGCTATGCGGGAATCACGCTGTGGCTTCAGCACACCCGACGGCGAAAGATTCATGACGCGACTTCGAGGTACTTTCAGGTCGCCATGTGTTCCCTGCTGGCCTTTGCCATCGCCGCGGCGGCGACAGTTCCGCGGCCGGAACTTGCCGCCGATCCGCGATTCGCGGTCGGGCTGGGGGTGCTGGCCCTCGCCGGAGTCTTCGTTTCAGCCATTACCGGAATGATGTACAAGATCGTACCCTTCCTCAACTGGTTGCATCTGCAGCGCCTCGGGGCGCCTCTGTCCGCAGTGCCCAACATGAAGACAATGATACCGGCCGAGGCCATGACCGGTCAGTTGCGTCTGCATGTGCTCGCTGTCGTGCTGCTGCTGGCGGCGGTCTGGCAACCCGGCCTGACGCGCCTGGCGGGCATTGCATTCGCAGCGTCGTGCGCCTGGCTGGGATGGAATCTGGTCGGCGCCATCCGGCGCTACCGGCTTTTCAGAGATCGAATTCGCGCAGCCGAGTCACATCGTTGATGGTGATTTGTTTGCCGCTGACACCGATCAGGCCGTTGGCTGAAAGATCGTGAAAGATCCGCGACAGGGTTTCCGGGGTCAAATTCAGGCGCGAAGCGATCACCTGCTTCGACGTCGGCAGCGAGATGTCGAATGCCGCACCGCCGGATTCGTTCGGCGGACACTGCTGCAACAGATAGCCGACCACGCGCTGCGCCGAGGAGCGCAGGGAGTAGGTCTCGACATCCTGCACCAGGGAATGCAGCCGCATCGAAAGTCCCGCCAGCATGCGTCGGGCGAACAGCGGCTCGGTCTCCAGGAGTTCAAACACCGGGGCGCTGGCGATGTGCAGCAGCAAGCTGTCCACCAGTCCTTCGGCGAAAACCGGGTAGGCGCGATCCATGAACATCACCGCCTCGCCAAAGCTTTGCCGCGGGCCGACAATCTGCACCACCTTTTCATTGCCCTGCGGCGACGGAAAGGCCAGCTTGACCTGGCCGAAGACAACCACAAAAAATCCTTTTGGCGCATCGCCCTTCTGGAACAGCATTTCGCCTTTGGCCAATCGGCGCTCGCGGCAGCTCGGCTCCAGGATGGCGATCTGCGGTGGAGCAAGTTCCTGGAACAGCGGAAGGCGCGAAAGAATCTGGCGGATGTCGAGTCGGGTCTCTTGCATGGGGGTCGCCTTTATTTGTCGGCGGAACCATACCACGCAACGCGCCGGCGGAGAAAATCCTAGTGGGTCTGCGCGCACTGTTCGCTGCGCCGCAGCGCGCGATGTTCTTGTCCGGAATTGTTCAGGCGCTGCTGGCCATGGCGTTCCGGACCATCGAACGGGGCGGCCGCCATGCCGGCCTTTGGCCCACACCGGTCTGGCCACCCTGGCCGCCGATGAGGGTCTGCCCTGCTTCCTGGCTGCATGCGTTGTGGGTCATGCGTTTCGCACCGGCCTCGTGGTGCCCGCGCGAGCCTGGCCGGCCAGGTTGAGAACGATGTACGCCGCGGTCAAATACGTCCACGTAATCAGCGTAGCCTTGAGTCTGACGGGCTTCTTCCTGCGCGGCCTGCTGATGATTCGCGCTTCACCATTGCTCGCCGCGCGCTGGATCAAGGTGCTGCCTCACGTCAATGACACAGTCTTGCTAGTCGCGGCCGTGTCGCTCGCGGCGATGTCGGGGCAGTATCCATTTGTCGTCGGCTGGGTCACCGCCAAGGTGCTCGGCTTGGTCGCATACATCATTCTCGGTTCACTGGCGCTGCGGGCGGGGAGTACGCGCAAGGTGCGCATCGTTTGCTGGCTGGCGGCGATGACAGTGTTCGCCTGGATCGTGTCGGTGGCCCTGACCCGCCAGCCGCTGGGCGTTCTGGCGCTGCTGTGACCTACCCAATGCGGCCGTCGGGCGGCGACAGCAGCGCCTTCAGGCGTGGAATATCCAGTATGCGAATGTGCTTCTGCCGCACCGAGATCAGGCCGTCGTCCTGAAACCTGGAAAAGGCGCGACTCACCGTTTCGAGCTTCAGGCCGAGATAGGAGCCGATTTCCTCGCGCGTCATCCTCAGGTGAAACTCGGCGGGCGAGTAGCCGCGAGCGCCGAAGCGCTGGGAAAGGTTCAGCAGAAAGGCCGCCAGCCGCTCTTCCGCACGCATCGTGCCGAGCAGCATCATGACGCCGTGGTCGCGCACGATTTCGCGGCTCATGACCTTGTGCAGGTGGTGTTGGAGCGTGCGGATCTGGCTGGAAAGCATTTCCAGTTCGGCGAACGGGATCAGGCACACTTCGCTGTCTTCGAGCGCCACGGCATTGCAGGTGTGCAGCTCGGTGCCGATGCCATCCATGCCGAGGATTTCACCGGCCATCTGGAAACCGGTCACCTGATCGCGTCCGTCTTCTGTCAAAACGTCGGTCTTGAAAAACCCGGCCTTGACGGCAAAGATCGATTCAAAGGGTTCGCCGGCACGATACAGATGCTGGCCGCGCTTGAGCTTGCGGCCGCCACCGATCAGCCGGTCGAGGCGGACCATGTCGCTTTCCGACAGGCCGAAGGGCAAACACAACTCGCGCAGATTGCATTGCGAGCAGGCGAGCTTGAGCGCCGGAGTGATGGAGACGATCAATTTCGGCTTGACGTTTGCATGCACGCTGCTCGTATCACCCGGTGACGGGTACCCCTTTGATCTGCGTCAACCCGACTGGCGAGCGATTGCGGCATGCTACGCCCTCGCGCAAATCCGCTGCGCTTGTCGCAATCGCGTACTCTTGGCTAATGGATTATCAGGAACTCGTCTTTGACCCGGAGCTCATCCATCGCTTTGACGTAAACGGGCCAAGATACACATCTTATCCGACCGCCGACCGCTTTGTCGAGGCGTTCGGCGCCGACGACTACGTGCGTTGGCTCGGGCAAAGGACCGTGGGAGGGATAGGGCGGCCGCTGTCCTTGTACATCCATATCCCCTTCTGCAACACGATCTGCTACTACTGCGCCTGCAACAAAATCATCACCAAGGATCACGGTCGCTCGGCCAAGTACATCAAGTACCTGGCCAAGGAAATCGCAATGCAGGAAGCCGCCCTGGACGGCAGTCGCGACGTGGTCCAGTTGCACCTGGGCGGCGGCACGCCCACCTTTCTGTCGCAAGACGAAATGCACCGGCTGATGGATCTCGTGCGCAAGCATTTCCGGCTGCTGCCCGCGGGCGAATATTCGATCGAGGTCGATCCGCGCAAGGTTGACCGGGCGACGGTCAAGCTGCTCGGCGATTTGGGGTTCAACCGGATGAGCGTCGGCGTGCAGGATTTCGCGCCCGATGTACAACTGGCGGTGAATCGCGTACAGAGCCTGGACGAAACCAGGCTGGTGATCGATGCCGCCCGCGAGTTCGGCTTCAAGTCGGTTTCCGTCGACCTGATCTACGGCCTGCCGAAGCAGAACGTGATCAGCTTCAACCGCACGCTGGACGAGGTCATCAAACTCGACCCCGACCGCCTTTCGATCTACAACTACGCCCATTTGCCGAGCCTCGCCAAACCGCAGCGGCGCATCAGTGAGGCCGATTTGCCGTCGCCCGACGCGCGCTTGCAGATCCTGCAACTGGCGATCCGCCGCCTGACGGACGCGGGCTACGTCTTCATCGGCATGGACCATTTCGCCAAGCCGGATGACGAACTCGCCGTGGCCCAACGCCAGGGCCGCCTGCACCGCAATTTTCAGGGCTACTCGACGCATGCCGAAGCCGACCTGATGGCCTTCGGCGTGTCCGCCATCGGCAAGGTCGGCCCCAGCTATTGCCAGAACGTACGGACCCTCGACGAGTACTACGACAGTCTGGATCAGGGCGTGTTGCCGGTGTTTCGCGGCATCGAGTTGAACGCCGACGACCTGTTGCGCCGCAGTATCATCCAGGCGCTGATGTGCCACTTCGAACTCTCCATCGAATCCATCGAGATCGCCCATCTGGTCGACTTCAAGTCCTACTTTGCGGCGGAGCTGAAAGACCTCGAACAGATGCAAGCCGGCGGCCTGCTTACCGTCGACGACCAGTGGATCAGCGTCCTGCCGCGCGGCCGCCTGCTGGTGCGTGGCATCGCGATGGTTTTCGATCGCTATCTGCGCACCGATCGCGAACGCGTCCGCTATTCCAAAGTCATCTAGTGCGCGGCGGTGCCTGAGGGCGGTTTTCTTGCGGTCTTCTTGATCGGCCTGCTCGGCGGCGTGCATTGCGCCGGGATGTGCGGCGGGATCGTCTCCGCCTTGAGCCTGCAAACACCGGGAACGCGTCCGGCGTGGACCGTGCATCTCGCCTACAACCTGGGCCGCATCAGCAGCTATGGCATTGCCGGCGCCGCGATGGGTGCCGTGGGCAGCCTGGGTCTGCTCCTCGACAACTGGTTGCCGGTGCAGATCATCCTGTACGTAGTCGCCAACCTGATGATGGTGGCGCTTGGTCTCTATCTGACCGGCGTGACCCGGGCGCTGGCCATCACCGAGCGTGCCGGGCAGGTCTTGTGGCGGCGGGTGCAACCGGCGACGCGGCGCTTCCTGCCGGTGCGCGGTGTGGCGCAGGCGTTTCCGCTGGGCATGCTGTGGGGCTGGCTTCCCTGCGGACTAGTGTATAGCGTGCTGACGATGACCCTGCTGTCGGGCAGCGCGGTGCGCGGCGCCGCGATCATGCTTGCCTTCGGTTTGGGTACCCTGCCCAATCTGATGCTCGCCGGCTTGCTGCTGGTTCGCTTTCGCAGCTTCGTTCAGGGGCGGGCATTGCGTCTGGGTGCCGGCGCGCTGGTGCTGGGCTTCGGCCTATGGGGCTTGTTCAACGCATCGGCACTGGGCGGCAGGCTTTGGCAGGGTTTGGTCTGAAATCCCGAAAAGTCGGTGCCGGCGATACGGCTCGGGAGAGGCGAAATGGGACAGGCAAAAGTTTGGCGGGATAAGGCGGATAGGGATGGTTTTTGAAACGGCGATGAATCTGCTCTTGCTCGCCCTCGGCTGGCTCGCCTACGCCGCGCTGCACTCGCTGCTCGCGGCGCTGTCGGTCAAGGCCTGGATCACGGTTCGCTGGCCGGGATGCGCACCCTATTACCGGCTCGCCTTCAACGCCGTCGCGGTCGTCCTGGTATTGCCGCTGGTCTGGGCAACCTATGCCTTGCCGGGCGACTGGCTGTGGCGCTGGAAGGACCTGGTAGACCATGGCGAATGGATCGCCAACCTGACCGCGCTCGCGGTACTGGTCGGTTTCTGGCTTTCCGCGAGCAGCTACGACATGGGCGAGTTTCTCGGCACGCGGCCGTGGCGCGAGCGGCGCGCCGACGCCGTCGAGCACGAGGGCTTCCGCATCTCCGCGCTGCATCGCCACGTGCGCCATCCGTGGTACGCGCTAAGCCTCGTGCTGATCTGGACGCGCGACATGAATGCGCCGCTGCTGGTTTCGGCCAGCGCCATCACGCTCTACTTCATCGTCGGCTCATGGCTGGAGGAACGCAAGCTGGAGGCCCACTTCGGCGCGGCCTACCGGGAATATCGCAAACAGGTACCAGGCTTGATCCCGTTGCCGTGGAAATGGCTATCCGCTAGCGAAGCCGAAGCACTGGTGGGGCGTGGGAAAGAAACTGCAATCAAGCCGTCTGTTGGGCATGGCAATTAGGGGCACAGACCCGCCGTTCCGCCATCCGCTACGGCGAAGATCCGCTACGGCGAGGATCCGCTACGGCGAGGAGAGCGTCGTTTGCTCGACCGCCTTGTAGCGCAGTTGCATCATCAGAGCGTTGTTTGCTCGACCGCCTTGTAGCGCAGTTGCATCATCAGAGCGTCGTTTGCTCGACCGCCTTGTAGCGCAGTTGCATCATCAGAGCGTCGTTTGCTCGACCGCCTTGTAGCGCAGTTGTTTCATCAGCGCCGACTTTATTGATGCAGGGCACCCGGGGCATCAGCGGCGATGGACGCGCATGGGGCAAACCAGCCAGAAGTATCTTGAGCGCTTGCTCAAGTTCGGTGTGCCGGAGGCCGTGCTCGCACCGTTGCCCGCACGCCGAAACTTTTCGCCGCGCCTCAATTCGCCGACGGGGCACACGCGGTGGCGGACCTGAAGTTGTATGAGCGATGCCGACAAGCCGGCGCTGACGATACGCCAACATTCGGCGACCGAGGCACTCCTCAAGAGTCCATCATGTTGATGATCGGGCAGGGCATGCCCTCGCCGCCATGCGCGCAGACGCGCACCAGACGGCGCAGGGACTCGGCCATAAGTTCGAGTTCGGCGATGCGCGCTTCGATGCCGCGAATTTTTTCGTTCGCCAGCGCTCGGGCGATCTTGTGGTCGCGGCTGTCGTTCAGGCTCAGCAGCTCGGCGACTTCCTCGAGGGTGAAGCCGATGGCCTGGGCGCGCTTGATGAAACGCAGGCGCTCGATATGCGCCTCGCCGTAGCGGCGATAGCCGTTCGCGGTTCGCGGCGTTTCCAGCAGTCTGCGGCGCTGGTAGTAGCGCACGGTTTCGACGCCGACGCCGGCGGTGGCGGCCAGGGCGCCGATGGTCAGGGGCTTTTGCAGGGTCGTCGCCATCATGCAACAATCTCTTGACTCTGTACCAAGGTACGGAGTTTACACTTGGCGCCATGGATACCAAAGTCCATTCCGAAATCGCATCGCTGGACCTGCCTATTGCCGGCATGACCTGCGCTGCCTGCGCCGCGCGCATCGAGAAACAGCTCAACAAGCTGCCGGGAGTCGAGGCCGCGGTGAACCTTGCATCCGAGCGTGTCACGGTGCGCTATCCGGCGGCGGACATCGCCGCCGGCCGGCTGGTCGAGACCATCCGCAAGACCGGTTTCGAAGTGCCGCCCGCCACGCTGGAACTGGCCATCGGCGGCATGACCTGCGCCGCCTGCGCCGCGCGCATCGAGAAGCAGCTCAACAAGCTGCCTGGCGTCGAGGCCACGGTGAACTTGGCCAGCGAAAGGGCGCATGTGCGCTATGTGCCGGGCCTCGCCGACGCCGAGCGGCTGGTGGCGACCGTGGTCAAGACCGGCTACACGGCAACGGTTTCGGACGACGACACGCGCGCCGAGGAGAAGGCGCGCAAGCTGGCCGTCCATCGCAACGAACTGACGCGCTTCTGGATCTCCGCCGCGCTGACCCTGCCGCTGGTGGCGCAGATGGCCTTCATGTTCGGCGCCGGCCAGCACGCGGATGTCATCCCGCGCTGGCTGCAACTGCTGCTGGCGACGCCTGTGCAGTTCTGGATCGGCTGGCGTTTCTACGTCGGCGGCTTCAATGCCTTGCGCGGCGGCGCGGGCAACATGGACGTGCTGGTGGCGCTGGGCACCACGATGGCCTGGGCCTACAGCTTCGTCGTCACCGCCTGGGGCCTGCAACACCAGCATGTGTATTTCGAGGCCTCGGCGGCGGTCATCACCCTGGTGTTGCTGGGCAAGATCCTCGAAGCGCGGGCCAAGGCGAAGACCTCGGCCGCCATCGAGGCGCTGGCCAAGCTGCAACCGCAAACGGCGCGCGTCGAGCGCCGCAACGGAGAAATTGTCGCGCTGGTCGATGTGCCGGTGGCGACGCTGATCCCCGGCGACGTGTTCGTGGTCCGCGCCGGCGAGGCGATGCCGGTGGACGGCGAGGTGGTCGAAGGCGCGTCCTCGGCCAACGAATCCATGCTCACCGGCGAAAGCCTGCCGGTGACCAAACAGCCGGGCGACGGCGTCTTCGCCGCGACCATCAACGGCGAAGGCCTGCTGCGCTGTCGCGCCACCGGCGTCGGCAGCCATACCCTGCTGGCCGGCATCATCCGCCTGGTCGAGGAAGCGCAGGGCTCGAAGGCGCCGGTGCAGCGGCTGGCCGACCAGGTGGCGGCGATCTTCGTGCCGGTGGTGGTGGCGATAGCGGTGCTGACCTTCGTCGGCTGGTGGGCGCTGGCCGGCGACTTCACCCAGGCGCTGGTGAATGCCGTCGCCGTGCTGGTGATCGCCTGCCCCTGCGCGCTGGGACTGGCGACGCCGACGGCGATCATGGTCGGCACTGGCCAGGGGGCCAAGGCGGGCGTGCTGATCCGCAATGCCGTCGCGCTGGAACTCGCGGAAAAGCTCAAGGTGCTGGTGGTGGACAAGACCGGCACGCTGACCGAGGGCCGACCCGTGGTGACCGACGTCCTGCCGGCGACAGTCGGCCTTGGCGGTGCGGCGACGCTGCTGCAACTCGCCGCCAGTCTCGAACAGGGTTCCACCCATCCGCTGGCCGCCGCCATCGTCGCGCGCGCAAAGGCGGACGGAATCGCGCTGCTCGCGCCGCAGAACGTCGTCAACAGCGCCGGCCGCGGCCTCGACGGCGAAGTCGACGGCCGTCGCGTGCAACTCGGTTCGGTGACCTGGGCGAAGGAACAGGGCTTCGCCGCCGCCGTGGCCGACGCGCTGGCGAATGCCGGGCGCAGCGTGGTCGCGGTGGTGGTCGACGACGCCCTGCTTGGTTTCATCGGCATCGCTGATCCCTTGCGCGCCACGTCGGCGGCCGCCGTCGCGCGCCTGGGTCGTCTCGGCATCGAGGTGGTGATGCTCACCGGCGACAACGCCGGCACCGCGCGGGCAGTTGCCACCGAAGCCGGAATAACGCACTTCGAAGCCGAAGTGCTGCCCGGCGACAAGGCGGCGGCGGTGAACAAGCTGCGTGCCGACGGTCGCCAGGTGGGCATGGTCGGCGACGGCATCAACGACGCGCCGGCGCTGGCCGCCGCCGATGTCAGCTTCGCCATGGGCGCCGGGTCCGACGTGGCGATGCAGGCGGCCGATGTCACGCTGATGCGCGACGACCTGAACAGCGTGGCCGATGCCATATCGCTATCGCGGGCGACGTTGTCCAAGATCCGCCAGAACCTGTTCTTCGCCTTCATCTACAACATCCTCGGCATCCCGCTGGCGGCGCTGGGCATGCTCAACCCGGTGATCGCCGGCGCGGCGATGGCGATGAGCTCGGTGTCGGTAGTGAGCAACTCCCTGCTTCTGAAAAATTGGCAACCCAAAAAGGACTGACATGGAAACGACGACAATCAAGGTGGGCGGCATGTCCTGCGGCGGCTGCGTGAAAAGCGTGACCGGCGTGCTGATGGCGCAGGACGGCGTGGCCAAGGCGGAAGTATCGCTGGAGCAGAAGCAGGCCGTGGTCGAGTTCGACGCGGCCAAGACCACGCTCGACCAGCTCAAGGCAGCGATCGAGGACGCCGGATTCGAGGCAAGCTGAAGCGGTCGGGTATCGTTACCGACTCCCCCGCTCTGCATAGCCGGCTTCCCGCTGGCTGCGCAGGGCAAGGACAACAACGGTATCGACTTCGACCACGTAACGGTACAAGGCCACGTAGCCGCGCGAACGACGGCCGATCACCAGCTCCCGCTTGTCCCCATTCACGGGGCGGCCGATCATCGGGTTGTGTTCCAGCACGTTGAACGCCTCAATGATCTCCCGTATGCGCAGTCCGGGATTTTCGACCCGATACTCGGCAAGGTGATCGAGGATGCGATCGAAATCGTCGGCAAGCTCCGCCGCCAATTCAACGCGCGACACCTTCAGCGCGCCAGCTTGCGCGCCGCCGGGCGCTTTGCCGCCTTGCCGGCAAGACGTTGTTCCAGATAGCCGCGCATTTCGGCCCACGGAATCGTCTTTCCGGAAGCAACGATGCGGTCATAGCGATCCTCGGCCAACGCATCGAAATCGGCGCGCAGGTCCATCTGTTCGGCCTTTTCGGCGATGGCTTCGAGAATGAAGCCGTGCGCGGTGGTGCCGGAACGTTTCGCCGCTTCCGCCACGCGGGCTTTCAGATCTTCCGGCAGGCGTATGGTCGTGGTGGGCATGGCCGTCTCCAAGGGTTGCAACATTCATCCAATGTAGCACATCGGTGCTACGTCCAGCCGTCGTGCCCTCGGCAAAAAGTCGGCGTTGGTGACACGGCGGTCATCGCCCCGGAAAGCACATGCGCCAATGTGGCCGGGGGATTCCGCTTCCCGGCGATTCGCGGCATTCCGCTTTTCAGATGGCCCGCCCGTAGATTGCCCGCGGCGCGCCTGTTGTCCACGCCCACATCTGGTCTCCCATGGAAAAGTGCCACCACTCATTGGCGTGCCGGCTGAACCCGGCCGCGGACATCACGGCATTCAGAACACGCCGGTTTTCGTCATGGGCATGCAGTTGCGGCGCAGCGGCCGCGGCGTAGTAATCGGGATAGGCGCGCTCGGTGGTTTCGTCGATCGGGCAGCCCATGGGCACTTCAAGGCCCGACGCGTCCTGCAGGGTCAGGTCGATGGCGGCGCCGGTGCTGTGCGGCGGCGGCGTCTTCGGGTCGTCGCTGGGAATCCCCCAGAATTCGAACACCCTGGCCGCAAGCACGGCGTACAACTCGGGATCCTGTCTTTCCAGCTCGGCGGGATCGCCATAGGCCGCCAGCGAGCGGCCGGCAAGTTCCGCCTGGATGCGGAACTCGCGCCACACCATGAATGCCTGCACCGCAACCGGCCGGCAGGCATCGAACAGCTTCAGCCGCCATCCCGCGCGCAAGGAATTCAGCGCATCGCCGGCGGCAAGCAAGGCATCGAGGACGCGCTGGCGCAGCATCCAGGGCGATGCGCCGGCATAGGGCGCGCCCAGCGCAAGGTAGGCGTGCGGCTGCGTGAAGGCGAAAGCCTGCTCCGGAATGGTGACCAGCGGGTCGTGACATTCGGCGATGGGAACGCACTGGTAGGTTTTCATGGCGGGCTCGATCAAGTCACCGCCAATCTAGCAGAAAGGACCAGCCGCCGCGCCGGCGTCATGCCTTTCCGGCGACGGCATCTGCGACAATGCCACGGGCATGGCACGTGCAGCAAAGCCCTTTCGTGGCGGGGCGAGTGATATGGCTGCAAGCAGTCTCGTCCGCGCGTCGGGCCTGCCGTGAGCGATATTCGAAATGACTTCCCTGGAGCCGCAGGCTTTCTACCTCATCAAGCTATGCTGCGGCGAACGACGTCGCTGGCAGTATCTGCAGGGCGTGACATCGCCGCAACCGGCGATGCTCTCAAGCGACAACTTATGGCGGCGCTGGGGCGGTAACAATGAGTGAAATAGTCATTTACCAGGCAGAAGACGGGCAAACCCGTCTTCAAGTGAATCTGGACCGCGATACGGTTTGGCTGACCCCGGAGCAAATGGCAAAGCTATTTGGCCGCGAGCGTTCGGTGATAACCAAGCACGTCCGCAATGCCTTCAAGGAAGGAGAACTGGCCGCGGATTCAGTATGTGCAAAATTTGCACATACTGCCGCCGACGGCAAAACCTATCAGGTCGATTATTACAACCTCGACGTCATCATCTCCGTCGGCTACCTATCCCGCCCACCGTTGCCGAGCAACAAGCCAGCGCCGAAGCCCTGAGCGATCCGGATGTGCTGATCGAGGCGCTGGAACAACTGCTCGCCAGGAAGCGCCAGATCAAGCAGGGCATGATGCAGGAACTGCTCACCGGGCGAGTACGCCTGGTCTGACCTGTGGCCCGTCCCGCCGCGGCGGCAGTGTCGCGGCCGGCAAGGTGTTCAGGAAATCCCCTGCGTTTTCCTGAACAAATCGACGCGTTGGAAATCGGCCGATCAATCCGCGGGTTGGGATACTTCTGGCGGAGTGGCGGGTGCGCTATTGGAGGAGACAGCCCGAGAGGATCTCGCCTGAGATTCCAGATCGGCATCGGCCGGATTTCACTTCTCGTCCACCGGAATTCAAGATACTTAAGCGCGGTGTGCGCATTTAACTTATTGTACAAACGCCAATTGTCATCGTAGATTACAGATAATTCTTCTTCCCGTTACAGATGGCCCTGCCCATGCCGGAATTTGTTCATCACGATCTCAGGCTGCTGAACCCGAGCTTCGACTCGCCGCTGCTCGACGTGCTTACCGACCTCGAGCACCTGCGGCGGCTGGAGATACGCGGCACAACGCCATTGCCGGTCTTCCTCCAGCTCAAGCAGGTGTTCCACCTGCTCGAGAGTCTCGCCTCGGCCCGCATCGAAGGCAACCACACCACGCTCGCGGAGTATGTGGACGCCCGGGTCCGCGACGGCAGCCAGTCCAGTGAAGAGTTGAAAGAAATCGCCAACATCGAATCGGCCATGCGCCAGATTGAAGAGGCCGTGCGGCCCCGGCAAGTCTTGAGCGAACATCAATTGCGCGGCTTGCACGCCACAACGGTGCAGGACCTCGACCGCGAGGGCGATCGTACGCCCGGGGCATATCGCGGCGGCCCGGTGCGGATTGCCCAGGCGCTACACCTACCCCCCGAGGCGATGCGCGTGCCTGAGTACATGGGCGAGCTAGTCGCTTTTATCAATCGTCCCGATCCGCCGAAGTACGACCTCATGAAGGTGGCGCTGGCGCACCATCGCTTCGCCTGGATCCACCCGTTCAGCAACGGCAACGGGCGCGTGGTGCGTCTGTTGACCTACGCCTTGCTGATCAAGTACGGCTTCCGTGTCAGCGCCGTCGGTCGCCTGCTTAATCCTGCCGCCGTCTTCTGCGCTGACCGCAGCATGTACTACGCGAGGTTGGCCGAGGCCGATAGCGGCGAGGAGGCGGCCCTGGAGAACTGGTGCACGTACGTGTTGGGCGGAATCCGCGACGAACTGCACAAGGTCGATCGGCTGGCCGACTATGCCCATCTGCAGGCACGCATCCTGCTGCCCGCAGTCACCTACGCCCGGGAGCGGCAGTGGGTGACGGCACGAGAAGAGGCCGTGCTCGCCGCCACGATCAAGGGCGGCGTAGTCAAGGCCGGAGATCTGGAAACCGCGCTGAGCGGCCTGAGCGTCAATCAGCGTACTTACCAGATTCGCAAGCTCGTGGAGGCGGGCATGCTGCAACCGATCAAGGAAGGCGCGCGGCAATATGCCATCGGCTTTGCCAGCAACATGCTGCTGCGTGGCGTCATTCGCGCCTTGACCGAAGAAGGCTTCATACCGCCAGCGCTGGAGGCACCCGGAAGCGCAGAGCGGAGCCGCGCATGAGCGGCATCGGCACGCCGGAGCGGGCAACCCAGAACCGCGTCATAGCGCTGTTCCGCGCCGTGCCGCCAGCGCCGACTATTCCGCCCCGGTCGGCTGGCCATGCAAGGCCGACCGAGGGTTCCGATAAGGGGCCGAAGCACGACCCCGCCCCGCCCACCGGCCCTGCTACTTCACGTCGAAACGATCGAGGTTCATGACCTTGTCCCAGGTCGCGACGAAGTCATTCACGAATTTCTCTTTCGCATCGGCCTGGGCATAGACCTCGGCCAGCGCCCGCAGTTGTGAGTTGGAGCCGAATACCAGGTCGACGCGCGTCGCGGACCACTTGGGGGCGCCGGTCTTGCGATTGCGGCCCTCGAACTGATCCCCGGCCTCGGAGGTCGGCGTCCACACCGTGCCCATGTCGAGCAGGTTCACGAAGAAGTCGTTGCTCAGCGTACCGGGCTGTTTGGTGAATACGCCGTGCGGCGACTGGCCGACGTTGGCGTTCAGCGCGCGCAGGCCGCCGATTAGCACCGTCATCTCCGGCGCGGTCAGCGTCAGGAGATGTGCTTTGTCGAGCAGCCGTTGCTCGGCCGGCACGCCGGACTTGCCCTTGACATAATTGCGGAAGCCGTCGGCGACGGGTTCGAGCACGGCGAAGGAGCGGACGTCGGTCTGCTCCTGCGTCGCGTCGCTGCGGCCCGGAATGAACGGCACCGCGACCTCATGGCCGCCGGCCCTGGCCGCCTGCTCGATGGCGGCGCAACCGCCGAGCACGATCAGGTCGGCGAGCGAGACCTTCTTGCCAGCCGAACCGAAGGCTTCCCGGACGCCTTCGAGCGCGGCCAGCACCTTGGCCAACTGTTCGGGCTGGTTGGCTTCCCAGTCCTTCTGCGGGGCGAGGCGGATGCGCGCGCCGTTGGCGCCGCCGCGCTTGTCCGAACCGCGGAAGGTGGCTGCCGAGGCCCAGGCGGTAGCCACCAGTTCGGGCACGGACAAGCCGGTGGCGAGGATCCTGGCCTTGAGCGCGGCGATGTCCTTGGCATCGACCAGGGGATGGTCGACCGCCGGCACCGGGTCCTGCCAGACCAGAACTTCGGAGGGTATTTCGGCGCCGAGATAGCGCGAGCGCGGGCCGAGGTCGCGGTGGGTCAGCTTGAACCAGGCGCGGGCGAAGGCATCGGCGAAGGCTTGCGGGTCTTTGTGGAAACGGCGCGAGATCGGTCCGTAGATCGGGTCCATGCGCAGCGCGAGATCCGCCGTGGTCATGATCGTCGTGACCTTCTGCGCCGGATCGTGCGCGGCCGGCGCGAGGTCCTTGTCGGCGACATTCACCGGCACCCACTGCCAGGCACCGGAGGGGCTTTTCACCAGGTTCCAGTCGTAGCCGAAGAGCATGTCGAAGTAGCCATTGTCCCAATGCGTCGGGTTCGGCGTCCAGGCGCCTTCGATGCCGCTGCTGGTGGTGTCGTCGCCGCGGCCGGAGCCAAAGCTGTTCTGCCAGCCCAGGCCCATCTGTTCCAGGGGAGCGGCTTCGGGCTCGGGGCCGACCAGCTTCGGGTCGCCCGCGCCGTGGCACTTGCCGAAGGTGTGGCCGCCGGCGACCAGGGCGACGGTCTCTTCGTCGTCCATCGCCATGCGCGCGAAGGTCTCGCGGATATCGCGGCCGGAGGCGATGGCATCGGGCATGCCGTTGGGGCCTTCGGGGTTCACGTAGATCAGGCCCATCTGCACGGCGGCCAGCGGGTTTTCGAGCTGGCGATCGTCGCCGCCTTTGCCTTCATGGCGTTTGTCGGCCAGCCATTCGGCTTCGGCGCCCCAGTAGACGTCCTCTTCCGGTTCCCAGATGTCCTCGCGGCCGCCGGCGAAGCCGAAGGTCTTGAAGCCCATCGATTCGAGCGCCACGTTGCCGGCGAGGATCATCAGGTCGGCCCAGGAAATCTTGTTGCCGTACTTCTGCTTGATCGGCCAGAGCAGGCGTCGCGCCTTGTCGAGGTTGACGTTGTCGGGCCAGCTATTGACGGGCGCGAAACGCTGGTTGCCGTGTCCGGCGCCGCCGCGCCCGTCGGAGACGCGATAGGTGCCGGCGCTGTGCCAGGCCATGCGGATGAACAGGCCGCCGTAATGGCCCCAGTCGGCCGGCCACCAGTCCTGTGAGTCCGTCATCAGCGCGGTCAGGTCCTGCTTCAGCGCGGGCAGGTCGAGCTTCTTGAATTGTTCGGCGTAGTCGAACTCCTCGCCGAGCGGGTTGGACTTGGCGGAATGCTGGTGCAGGATGCTCAGCTTCAACTGGTTCGGCCACCAGTCGGCGTTCGATTGCGAACCGGCGCTCGTGTTGCCGCTGGCGTGGCCCGCGAACGGGCACTTCGATTCGTTTGACATGGTCGTCTCCTTGGCTTGTGGGCGATTCATTCTTCGAGCAGGCTGCGCAGCATCCAGGCGGTCTTCTCGTGCACTTCGATGCGCTGCGTCAGCAGGTCGGCCGTGGGCTGGTCGTTGGCGCCGTCGACCAGCGGGAACAGCCTGCGCGCGGTGCGCGCCGTGGCTTCCTGCGCGGCGACGAGGTGGCGCACCATGTCCAGCGCCTTGGGGTTGCCGTCGACTTCCTTGATGCTGGCCAGCTTGACGAATTCCTTGTAGGTACCGGGGGCCGGGTGGCCGAGGGCGCGGATGCGCTCGGCGATCAGGTCGAGTGCGTTCCACTGTTCGGTGTATTGGCCCATGAACATCAGGTGCAGCGTGTTGAACATCGGCCCGGTGACGTTCCAGTGGAAGTTGTGCGTCATCAGGTAAAGCGTGTAGCTGTCGGCCAGCAGGCCGGACAGGCCGCGGGCGATTTCGGCCCGGTTCTTGTCGCTGATGCCGATGTCGAGTTTGGTGGTCCTGGCACGCTTTTTCGCTTTCATGACGGGTTCTCCGGTGAGTGAAATGGACAGATGCATCTATGGGTACAACATTATTGCGAATCGGAACCGGCGGTTTGTTTCGGGTCAACGCTGGCCATT
>WBZP01000789.1_pt1 | contig 41410 bp, 33 predicted proteins | sample 5204301 | NCBI WGS metagenome assembly WBZP01 (sample SAMN12412401, study PRJNA552823) | activated sludge metagenome | isolation source: activated sludge from nitrification reactor of wastewater treatment plant... | place: USA: Pennsylvania | collected 2017
GGGCGCAGACATCGGGCACGGCCTGATGGACGGCATCGGACACATCGGCGGTGGTCTGATGCACGGTGCCCAAGACGTCATGGGTGGCGAGAAGGGCATGCTGTCGCATCTTATCGCTGGCGGAAAGGAGCTAGGCCAGGGCTTCTCTCCTCTCAAGAAGGGCTTTGACATCTTCAAGGGTGCCAAAGGTGCCTGGGATCTGATGCACGGCAAGGGCACCCTCAAGGAATTTGAGGGCACCGGCGTCGCTGGCATGAAAGCCATCAAGGAACTCTTCGCGGGCGATGAGAAGGGCAAGGATGGTCACGGCGGCGAAGGTGGTCACGGCAAGGAAGAAGAGAAAGACGGCGTCGACAAGGCCGTCGGGATGGCCAAAACTGGCGTCGGTGGCCTTAAGAGCCTGATCTCGCTTCCCGAGAAATTCTCGAACATCACCAACACGATCGGGAAGGTGATCACCGAGGGCGTTCCCGGTGCCGGGATGATCGAGAAGCTCTCGGGCGGTCTGCTCAAAGAGTCAATGATTGCCGAGAAGGCCGGCTCGGTGCTCAAGCCGCTCCATGGCTTCCTGGAAAAGGGTGGCGAGAAGCTGCTTGCGGGTCCGCTCGGCGGTCTGCTTGAAAAAGAGGCAGTCGCGGGTGGTTCCAAGATTGTTGGAAAGTTTGCTGGCAAGATCCTTCCCGGTCTCAACATGGCGACGGCAGCGCTGTCGGCCTTTGAGAGTGGCAAGTCGGCGTACCAGGCGTTTAAAAAAGGCGACGTCGGCGGTGCGGTCATCGAGGGTTTCCACACCTTGACGAACATCGCTGGTGGACTGCCCATTCCCGGAGCCGGCCTGATTGGCATCGGCGGCGATCTCGCTGCGGGGGCCGCTCACTGGCTGAAGGACGGCGGTGCCAAGAAGATCGGTGAGTTTGCCAGCAATGCTGCCTCGGCGGTCGGTGGTGCTGTGGGTGGTGCTGTGAAAGCCGTTGGAGACAGCCCAGTCGGTCAGTTTGCAAAAGGCGCAGCCAAGACCGTTGGTAACATCGCCAGTGGTGCCGGCAAGGCACTCGGTGGACTGGCCTCCGGTGCCAAGAAGATATTCAGCGGTTGGTAGCTCTTCATCCCACATTCTCAGTCTCAATCCCTCCTCCCGTGGTGGGTTTCCTTCCCTCTAAGTAGGAGGTCTCCCCCAATGCGTGAAGTTCCCTGGGCAGTTCTTTGCATCGGTTTACTGGCAGGCTGTGCCGATAGCACCTCAGCAGGCTCTGGAGTCCCTGCCTGGTTCATTGGTGCCGGTGACATTGCGCTTTGCGGTGCTCGGCCTGCCTCGGAAAGTGCAGCAGTTGGCACCAGCGCACTGATTGGCACAAACCCGACGGCGGCGGTTTTCACCTTGGGCGATAACGCCTATGCCGACGGTTCTATCGACGAGTATCGCGACTGTTACGGTCCGACGTGGGGTGCCTTCCGTGAGCGCACGTACCCGACACCCGGCAACCACGAGTATCAAACGCCGGCCGCCGACGGATACTTTACCTATTTTGGCGCGCTAGCTGGCCCCGATCGGCGCGGCTACTACTCCTTTGACCTGGGCCTTTGGCACATCATCTCCCTCAATAGCAACATCGACGCGTTTTCTGGATCGGCGCAGGAACAGTGGTTACGGGCAGACCTGGCGGCGCATCGCGGTCAGCGCTGCACCATGGCGTACTGGCACCATCCCGTTTTTTCTAGCTCTAGCGTGCATGGCAACGACCCCAAGATGGCTGATATCTGGCAGACCCTCCAAGAGTTCGGCGCCGATGTGGTTCTGTCGGGACACGATCACGGCTACGAGCGATTTGCTCCGCAGGCCGTCGATGCGACCCCCGATGCGAGGCATGGTATGCGGGAGTTTGTGGTCGGCACCGGAGGGGCCACTCCCTACCCATTTGGAACACCGAAACCCAACAGCGAGGTCCGAATCGAGAACACGTTTGGCGTGATTCGATTCGCTCTCCGTGATGGTGCCTATGATTGGGAGTTCCTTTCCTCATCGGCCACTGGTGGATGGGACTCTGGGCACGCGCTCTGCAACGAGTAAGAAATCTCGGCATCCCCTTTGGCCGTTATCCGATCCCAATCCGCTACGTGACCCATTCCGTGATGATTCGTTGTATCCCGCTGCGCTGCGAAGCGGGTAGCGACGAGACCGATAGCAGCCGGAGTACCGCCGAGCACTCTGCGGAAGTCGGTCGAGAGTAATTCGCGGACGTGTACCAGCAACGCACCAGTCGCAGCGCCAGCTCGGCGACCGAGCGATCCTCGTCTTCGTAGGCACGGAGGAGTCCTATGATGCTGGTCCAGCGAGCCAGTGCTCCGATCGCCCGCACTAGGTGACGGCGACACAGCGGATTTCGCTGCGACTCATAGGCGTTCAGGATGTCGCGCTGGGCCAGTGTCTTTCGTGATCCCATGGCTTGCAGCACCACCTTGACGACACGTGGCGAGGAATCGCCAAGCGCTGCGGTCAGCGTGTGAAAATGCCCCTCTGCATCGAGCCGTCCGATCGCACCGAGGGCAGCCTGCCTAACTCGAGGGCGGACGTCGCGGACAAAGGGTGTCAGCGAGTCGGCATCGGTCTTGGTTCCTGTCTCGCCCAGACCGGCGATCGCAATCGCCAACCGTACGCTGTCACCCGGACCTGTTGCGCCGGTTGCCTCGGCCTGAATGCGTGCGTGATAGACATCCGCAAACTGGAGGTTGGCGCTCTTGCGTAGGTAGTAGCGCACCATCTCGCGCAGGCTCGGCGATGGATCGAGCAGGCTGACCAGCAGCTCGGGATGGTCGGAGACAAAGCCAAGCAGAGCCTCGCGTCGGACCGGGATGCTGCGATCACCGCGTGCCTGCCCCAACGTCTCTCGGAGTGCCGCTCCATACAGTCGTTGTCGGCTCGTGCGGACACCCCAGATCCGTATCCATAGGTCATCGCTGCGTAGCGCAGAGAGAATGACCGTGCGGAGGTCGTCATCGGAATCGGCGGAAAGCAAGAAAGCGGCGCGCCGCACCCGGCGCTCAGCAGACGTGAATGCTGCCTGACGTGCTGAGCATGCTTCCGAACTGCGTAACAGAGTCCATACGGCTTCGTGCAGCGAGCGGAGGTCATTGCGCCGCTGGGTGCCGAGTCTGTCACACAGTGCAATGTTGCGCAGGAACTGCTCGGCGTAGGCAGGAAGAACCCGCCGACGTACTGCTGCATATGCGGCGCGCTGCACCGCCGGAACCCAGTCATTGGTTCGCAGCAGCAAATAGGGAAGCTCGCGGCCATCCGCGCAGCCATCCAGCAGTCGCACCGCCGTCTCGCGTACGAAGCCATTGTCATGAAAGGATGAAACCGCGAGCAGCGCAAAGAAGCCCGGCTCACCACTGGTCCGCACCAGCGTTCCAGCGTGGAGGTTTCTCCATCGTCCAGACAGCGAGGATGCATCGAAGTAGTACAGGCCTTCGCGACTTCGCGAGCGCAGTTCCTGCTCGAGCCAGCCCAGTTCCTCCATGCGTGTGTGATCAAGAAGGCGCTGCGCCGCTTGGCGAGCTGCGTGGGCTCGCTCCGCCCGTTCGTCCAGCAGATAAGGGAGCAGGGAGCTCAGGGCTGCTGGTTCCTCACAGTCCGCAATGCGCTGACACAACGCCTGGAACTGCGTCGTTTCAAGCGGTGTGCCTAGCTGCTTGAGCAGGGACAGTGTAATCGGCGTCAGGCTGCGCATCGTGGGATTCCAGCAGTGGGTCAGTGCGAAGATTGGCTCGTCTGCGACAGCGCAGGGGGAAAACCGTGGCGGCGGGCGACTTCTTTGCGGCAGAGATTGTGCTTTGCCGGCGCATCGCTTGCGGATTCAAGTAGCAGTTCCCGACGCCGTGCTTCCGGCATGCAATCGGTGGTGCTCCTCCACAGCGCATCCTGCAGCGATCGAGTGCCGACCTTCCAGATCCGCACGGTCTTGTCTGCGGAGCCCGAAACGATGCGTTCTCCATCCGCACCAAACGCGAGCGCGCTGACCGTGTCTTGATGTCCCGAGAGTACGATCGGCGTACCGGTTCCGTCTGCGTTCCAGATTCGGATCGACTTGTCCTTGGATGCGGACGCAATCTGGCGGCCGCTTGAGTCAAATGCCACGGCCGTGATTTCCGCTTGATGGCCTTTGAGTACGACCGGTGTTCCGCTGCCATCTGCGTTCCAAATTTGTACCGTCATGTCGATCGAGCCTGATGCGACCCGTTGACCATCTGGGCTAAACGTCACAGCAGTGACTACTCGCTTGTGTTCTTTGAACGTGACTGGCACCCCGCTGCCATCGGCATTCCAGACTCGCGCAGTGCCATCTGAAGAACCTGAGGCAATCTTGCGACCGTCTGGACTCCAGCCGACTGTGGTGACCATGGATTCATGTCCTTTCAGCAGAAGGGGGGCGACCGAGCGCTCGACGTTCCAAATTCCCACGAGGCCATCCGATGAACCACTCAGGACTCGCTTTCCATCTGGACTGAGCGCCAGTGCCACAATTGTTTCGCGGTGTTTCCACACGATCGGAGGAGCTGAGTCATCGGTGTGAAAGAGCAGAATGTTACCGCTGGTGGAGCCAGTCACAATTCGTTTGCCATCCGAGCTGACACCAATCGTGGAGAGCGGCCCCCACAGGGCCGGGATCTCGCTCAGTTGTGTAGAGCCTGTCGAACTACCGCTCCGAATGGTCCGATCACTGGAGCTAGAGAAGACCGAACTGCCATCTGCGCCGAAGCCCACCGACGTGATTTGGTCTTTGTGTCCGGTCAGAACCAACGGCTCCTCCGCGCCATCGATGCTCCAGATGCGAGCGGTGTTGTCGATCGACCCGGAGGCAATACGTTTGCCATCCGGACTAAAGACCAGCGATTGAATCTGCGCTTCGTGGCCTTTGAGGCTCACGGACTCCCTCGTACCATCGGTGTTCCAGATGCGAATGGCTAGGTCCGCAGCGTTGTAGGCGAGTTTTTTGCCATCCGGACTAAAGGCGAGCTGTGTGATCGGAGCTTGGAGGTCGCTGATGACCACATCTGCACCTGGGCCAGTGAGGTTCCAGATTCGGACCGAGCGATCGGCGGCACTTGATGCGACCTTGGTGCCGTCCGGACTCCATGTCACCGTTGAGACGGCCATGGAGTGTCCATACAAGACGCGTTGCTGGCCGGGATTGTCTGGATACCAGAGTCGAACATTGGTGTCCGCAGAGCCCGATCCGATTCGCTTTCCATCAGGACTCCAGGCTACCGATAGAACAAACGCTTCGTGTCCTGTAAGGACAATCGGCTTCCCGATGCCACTGGCATTCCAGACACGAACCGAGTAGTCGGTGGCACCGGATGCAAGCCTTAGACTGTCTGGGCTCCACGCCAGGGCAAAGACGGTGCCTTCGTGACCGACCAGGGTTACCGGTGGAGCGGTACCCGCGATGTTCCAGATGTGGATCTGATTGTCATCCGTGCCGAACGCCACCTTGGTCCGATCAGGACTGACCGCCAGCGAGAGAATCGAGTCCTTTGGTTGACCGGTCCGGACCCGTTGCGCCGCAGCTCCATCGCTGTTCCAGATACCGACCGTCCCGTCCGCCGCCGCCGTGACAAGGGTTGTCCCATCGGGGCTCCACACCAGTGAGCCGAGATAGTCCTCATGACCTCGCAACACGACTCTCGGAATGGGGGACCGGAGAGTGTTCGAGGCGATTTGACGCCACAGGGTAGAATCACGGTTCTTTACCTCTCGGAGCACGGTCACCGCTGCGGTCGGATCGTCTTTGAGATTTTGAGCCACCGAGATGAGCTGCCCATCACGAGCTCGGTCAGCGTCCACCTTTGCTTGGACGCCGTTTGCATAGGCGAGCCAGCCAAATACCAACGAGCTGATGAACAGAACACCGAGCACCACGACGGCCAGTCGGGTTTGCTTGGCGACCCGGCGTTCCTGTTGGAGTCGCAGCTCTTCTTTGTGCGTGTTGCGTAACTGGAGGGACTCGCTGGCATCGAGAAACCTTCGTTCTAGATCCCCGAGTCGTGTCTCCCAGGTCTTGCGCCAATCGGTGGCATGGACGAGCTGCCCCCCGTGATACAAGAGTGATTCGTCATACTTTTGCTGCTCCCATTGTCGAGCGGCCTGCTTGACTCTGCGCTGGATGATGAGTCCGGCGCGGTCCTCATCCAGCCAGCCTCGCAGCTTGGGCCACTGACGGATAAGCGCTTCGTGGGCGACCTCGACCTGTGCTGTCTGCGCATCACCGTCTTGAACGAGCAGTCGGGCTTCGACAAGCTGCTTGAGTACACGAGGAAAGGCGTCGCTATCACTGATTCCACAAGCCTGTTGCAGCTCACCGAGCGAAACACGGAGCCGTGTGTCCTGGGCCGTGTCATCGGCGACGGCCACCAGGCTCACGAGTAGACGCTGAGCGACGGCTGCATCTGCTTTGTTCAGCTTGTCGACCAGGCTGTCAGCCCGTCGCTGTAGTGCGCCTATCACTCCGCCGAGATTGTTATATGCGACCTGAGTTAGTGTGTGACCCTCGCGACCCAGCCACAACACGTCGAGAGTATCTTCCAACAGTGGCAGCGCTCCGGGCTCACCACCAACGTCTGACAGCATGCGGTCCGCGAGGCCGGGCTCAAGAGTGAGTCCTACTTTGTGTGCTGGCTCGATGATGGACGCTCGGAGTTGCTCGGGCTGGAGCTGCGACAAAAAGACTCTGTAGGACTCGTCGTAAGCAATTCGGTCGAGTCGCAGTCCATCGCCATTTATCACCAGTTCCCCGCATCGTCCCAGGAAGTCGACACGGAGCGTGACGAGGAGCCAGAGGTTCGATTCCGGACTCGTTGCGAGCTCCCACAGCGTTTTCGCGAAGGCGGTGCGAGTCGCGGCCTGTTCGGTATGGGTAAAGAGTTCTTCGAATTGATCAATCACCAGCAGTGCAGGATGGGGACTTTCCCCATGTGGCCGCTGGGCCAGCGTTTCTTGTAGCGCTATTTGCGGTTCGCTACCGGGCCTCATTCGCAAAAACAGGAGCCCTGGACGGGCTGCCTGCAGCGCGGGTACCACACCGGCGAGTACCAGAGAGGACTTACCGGTACCTGATGCTCCCACGACAAACAGGAGTCGTGCTTTGTTCTGTGTCGTCAATGCTTCTAAGTCCGAGACGACCTCCTGCACCTCCGCATCTCGGCCAAAGTAGAACCGACGGTGTCTGGGTTCGAAGGCCAGCAGACCTCGGTACGGTCGAAACACCACTGGGCGAGTATCGTAACCATCATCGTGGCGGGCATAGAGCTGCAGACTTGCCCAGTCCAGAGCCCGCTCGGATGCGGGCAGAGAAGCTTCTTGATGGGCGAGACGTTTGCGTGCAGCAAGAAATGCAGTCTCTAGTGAGTCTGGGCCGGAGAGCAGCCTGTCATACAGTGTCTCGGTGAGTGCGATGGAGCCAGCCACAGACAGTGGATGGCGAGAGGCGACCACGGCGGCAAACCCGCAGCGATGCAAGGCCTGCGCGATGCTCCCCAATCGATTGTCCAGACTACCAGCGTTTCCAGAATCGCAGGCACTGAGCACAACGAGTCGCACCATGGATGCAAACGGGGCGAGTTGCTGACGCAACATCGCAGCATCGACCACCACTGGTCCCGAGTCTCCGTTTAACACCAGCCCGAACGTGCTGCCAGCGGTGCTGCCGTGAGCGAGCAGGTGAAGCACGGCGATGTGTCGTCCAGTCTTCTGTGCGGACTCGAGCGCTTCCACGATCTGCCCAAGTGACGCTCGTGCCAGCACGTCCGTGGCTGCCTCGAAAGAACAGAAACCAGCGGCACTGGCACTTGCAATACCTTGGATGTGTTCTGTTGCGGGGACAGCACCTCCTGCTGCGGACCAAGCCACTAGAATGCGACCCCCTTCCGGACGGGGCTGCGGCTGCTCCGTGGTCGTGCTGCACTCGGGCCACTCGAAGCGGAGGAGGATATCGTGCACCTCACCTAGAAATTGACCGCTTTTGAGTGAGAGAAACTCCCACGGCAGAGCATATAGCTCCGCAGCGGACGATCGAATCGTGACCACTACTGATCGATGCTCAGCCAGAGCTTCGGCGATAGCGGTTTCGTACTGTGCCCAGCCTGCCTGCAGCACGAAACTGCGGAGCAGATCGCCCACTCGCTGCATAAGTGCTGGATCTCGCCCGGGTAGGCGTATCGCTTGTAGGTCTGCCAGCAGCTCTTTGTTCCATTCGATCCGTGCCGTGGGTGAGTCACCGTGCGCTGTGGGCAGGATGTAGTTCTGCGGCTCGAATCGGAAGGCATACGGATCCCCTGACTCGTGGGCCCGCAGAAACTGTAGGCGCAATCGCAAGGGTCCGGCACTGCCTTTGGCAATCATTCCACAATGGTGCGGCTGAATGCGGACGGGGGTCAACCACGAGGCTTTGACGAGCCCATGGCTGATTGTTGGTGGAAGGGTAAGAGCTGACGCTGCTCATGGGCTGGCGGAACTGCTGGTGCCACAGCGAGCAGGTTGCAGGAGTAGAAGCGCAGACTTGCGACGTCAAGGATCAGAACTCGATCCGCAAGGGCTGAGCGGGCAAGACCGAAGCCGAACGGTTCCGGTGTCAGGTGAAGCACTCTCCGAAGCCATCGCCCATCATTCGATGGGTTGGAAACGAGACCGTGAAGGCCGGTGCGAAGACTTCCATGGCTTTGTGGTGTGGGTTCGAAACGCAGCGCTCACCACTCCCAACTCGCCGATCTGTGCTCGAACCCTAAGCCCAAATGCTTCAGAGACATGCCTCGACTATTGCAGAGACACTTCGCTGGCTTGTGCACCCACATGCTTGGGTCATAAGGCTGGCAAGAGAGGTTGCAACCAGTACCGGTAGTTGTTGGATCTCCGAGATTTGCATCCGGTGTACCGGACAGCGTCCGTAATTCGGACGGGATAGGACTCTATAAGGTGCCACAGAGTGCTTCGTGGAAAGACTCCGTTCCTCAGTTCCCAGCGTCGAGAATGTAGCCACTCGATGGCTTTACTGGCTGCCAAGTGGCATGTGGCCTCTGTCTTGCTCCTTCTCTGCTTGGCCGCCTTAACTGGCCGAGGACAACAGGAACAAGATCATGACAACCAGAAAACCCTATTATCCGTCCAAGACCTTCGATGAAGACCTGGGAGCCTTTGTCGACATGTGTACTGTCAACAAGTGGGAATTCCCAGGTATCCCACTCAAGAGCTTGCAAGATGCCATTGCTGCCCAGCGCGCCGAGCGAGCCAGTCACGATGCACTCGAGCTCCAGTATCGCAAACAGCACGAAGCATTCGGGGCAGCCCAAGCCCAGCGCTATGCTCTGTTTGCCTGTGCACTACACGCTTCGCGAGGCCTATTCCGCAGTAACAGAGCTGTGCTTGCCCAGCTCGCTCGCTTCACCGGAAACCGGGGGAATCGTCGCAAAAAGGCCGTCGTGGGTGGCGATGCGGCTGCGGGCTCCTCGCCCGTACCAAGTCGTCCGCTAGTGACTCCGTAAATAGCCTGGCTAGTCATTGGGAATCTCGCAGTTGTTACGGGTGGGACTCCCTGTGGCTCAAGTACTCCCAACCCTCGCATGCGCCATGCACCGTCATCGGCAGTGCGAGGGGCGGGGGCTTCTCTGAAAGGGCGAGTACCGATGGGACACGATATCCACTTTCTTCAGCGACTGGAGCGAGTGTCGCTACAGCATGTCGAGCTGGCCATGTCGCTCTACCACGATCCTCCGATGGTGGAGGAGATTCTTCGTCGAGTGAAGTTGCCTGACACTGCCGATTCCGTTGCGATTTCACTCGATGACCCGGAGCGCGGACCGTTTATCATCGTGAATCGAAAAGGTCGGTTTGTGACCTGCTTGGGCGAAGGAATGCGTGTGGAGCCGATGACTCCTATCATCAATCGTCAGCGGCTCAACTCGATCGTGGATAAGGTCGATGGCTACCGAGAGCTTGCTGCGGAAGCGTCCAATCTGGCAGGTAAAAAGGGGCGCGTACACCAGCTCTTGCGTCGCATCTATACCGCAGCAGATGAGCTATCGCGGGAGGAGTTCATTGCCATTGCGGCGTGGCAGCCCCTATTGGGAGCAGAGTTTCTACGTCAGCTCCTCTTCGCGGTCAAGTCACTGAATACGACGCGTCTGCTACTGCGCAAGATCGACCGACCTCCCAAGCAGTATGATTTGGCTCTACGGGAATACTGGAACAACTTCTGGGCAGTTGGACATCTGTCACTACTTGTCGGAATGGATGCCAGAGAGCTGCTGCCGCAGATGCCGGCTCTTGCGGAGTATCTGGCAATGGGAGAGTCGCTGACATTACCAATTGTCCGACAGGGATTTTTGCCGCTGGTGCTGCGTGCGGCATGGTTGGCTGGAAAGCTCGGAAAGCTCGGTCTTGGTTGCTACAAGCTCGCGCATGAAAAGGCGCAGGATCCGTTGGAGGTCACAGACACTGCGGCTGGCCTGCTGGCGCTGGCAGTAAGGCACAGTGGTCTGCGTGGGGAGATCCGCAAGATCCTGGAACGCTTCGGTGCCAGAAACGAAACACCTGTGGATCAGTCCATCGGTCGTATCTGCACACTGGCTCAGATTGCGCTCAATCTCTGCTTGGACAAGCCGGACGAGTACCAGCAGCTTGTCGCAGAGAGCGGACGGATGCTCTACCTAGACCTGGCGCGCCAACGTCCTGAAGGAGGCCAAGTGACACCGGCGCAGCTTGCTGGGGTCCGCGATGATCTGCTCTTGCCAGCGTTGGCGGGGGCCCCCTTGTGCTTCCTGGGCGATCCCGGTGAAACCATCCACGCGTTGATGATGTTGCCGCATGCGGTGCGAGCACAGCCGGAGGAGTTCTATTTCACACGGGCGGACCTTGCCGCCGTCAGCCAGCCGTGGCGACCGGAGGACTCGCTACGTCTTCTGCGTATCTACCGCGATCGCTGTTTTGGTGGAGCGGTCAAGCCGGTCCGTTCGGTCGTAACACCGGGTCGCAATGATCCTTGTCCGTGCCGCAGCGGCAAGAAGTACAAGCGCTGCTGTATCGTGAGTCAAGCTGCCGCAGCCTAGGACTGGATGGGAGTGACCAAAGAGCATCGGGACAAGGCAGTTTCGAAGGTGTGGCCTCCTGCCGTCACGTACAGCATTCCATCGGAGTGGAGTAGCTCCAGCTTGGTATTACGCGACACCTGCGCCTCAACTGCATCAAGGAAGCTGGGCGGAATCCGCCAGACCTCGATCTGTTCGACCTTGTGAATCACCCGCTCCCGTGCCTCCCGCTGAAGCAGACCTTCGTCAAGATGGGTGTACAGGACGACACGCCGGGCGGCTTTGGAGGCTTTGTGGAGGCGTTCCGCAGATGGGAAACCAATATCGATCCATGCGACAAGGAGTCCGGTCGCATCTCGTATCGAAAGCGGTGGCTCATCGGTAGATGAAAGACCTCCCTTACTGAACGCGATTCCGTCCTCGTAGCAAAGACAGTAGGCCAGGAGCCGGGTGAGCAGATAGCGCATCGTTTCAGATGGATGACGAGCGAGGCGTAGATCGAGGGATTCATAGACCCCACGGTCGACATCCGAGAGCTGGACCGGAAGGTGATAAACAGTCGCTGTCAGTGCCATTGCGAGAGACACTACAGGGTTCGCTCGGTCCGGTACAGCCGGGTTTCGGTGTAGAACCACCCTCAGTGCCTGGCTTGGTGTCGCTCGGCGCTAGCGCATGACTTCTTGCGGTCGGCCTACCAGCGGTGGTGGTGGTGGTGATGACCACGGAATCCGATGGGGCGGACGACGCAGCCTGACCCAAACGACAACGCGATGGACAGCAGCAGGCTGGTTACGAGGAATCGGGGAGCCAACGATGCGAATTTCTTTTTCATGACGGACTCCTATAGACAGGATGGTGGTGATATCGCTGCCTGTTCTCCGTCTGAAACACCGCTGAGTTCCGTTTTTGTTACCCGGGTTTGATTTTTTCATGCTGCGGCACGGTGGGTCATGCCGCGCCAGCGTGGCTGTCTGTCTATTTGGCCAGGCCTTCCAGCTTGGAGATGAGCTCTGGAGAGAACGTTCCTTGGCTCAGGCGCTGCCGGAGCTGCTTGAAGAGCGCGTCCCACTTGGCCTTTTCGTCGGAGGACAGGGTGATGACCGTCATTTTGCCCTTGAGCCGGTTGAAGGCGGCATCGTCTTCGTTGCGGATTCGCTTGGTGAGCGCATTGGCTGCGACTTTTCCGGTATCTGTCAGGATGCTAAGAAGATCCGCAGGCAGTGCGTTGATGCGCTTTGCGGAGCAGACCACAGCGCCGATGGCCATGGACTGGTTGTCAGCGACAATCGTGTCGAGCTTCGAGGACCACTGAAGCTGCTCGGCCCCGAGCGATGGGGCCATGACGATGTTGATCGCGCCAGTGTTGAGGTTGGGCAGAACCTCGGGGACGTTGAGAGGAACCGGAGAGATCCCGCCAATGGTCTGGTACAGGACTGGCTGGATCGCGTCATCTCTCCACAGAAAGGGCTTCTGGCCCTTCAGGTCGTCTGGCAATTTGACCTTGATGCCTTTCGACAAAATATGAACCGCGCCGACGTCTCCCCAGCCGAGCAGGGAGAAACCGGCATCCGTGGTGCCTTTCTCGAACTCGGTCTTCATCGCATCGCGGGCTGCGTCGAGCTTCGCCCAACTGGTGAACAGTCCAGGTATCTGGAGCGCCAGGATGGGCTTGTAGATCTTGGACAAGCCGACGGCGGTGACTGCTGCCCCATCGAGCTGGCCGGACTTCATCTTGGCGACCATCGCGGCTTCGTCGCCCTGCTGACCGTTGAAGAAGAACTGGAGTTCGAGCTGGCCGCTACTTTTCTCGCTGACGGCCTTCGCCCAGACTTTGAACACCTGACCCCAAGGACTGGCGGCTGGGGCGAGTGTGCCGATCTTGATGACCTCTACCGCGTGAGCGTCCGCTGCGAATCCCAATCCGGCCCACAGCGAAACTGCGCCAAGGATTTGTACCAGTGTTCTACGTCGCATCAGAAAGAGCCTCCCGATCGTCATGATGCGCAAGGAACGAGCAGAGCGCTACCGGAAGCGCTCCGAGAGACGAGTGGCTGAGGTATCGATGGAGCCTGCGAGTGCGCGTGTCTTCGACACACAGATCGGGTTTAGTGTAGTTCTGCGCAGACTGGGGAGGTGCCAGAGGGAGTGAGTCCTAGTACCAGTTCGTTGGCGAGTCGCAGTGACTCGTGTGTTCCAGCGTCGGTCCAGTAGCCTTCTAGGACATCAAAGCCGAGCTCACCGCGCTTGATATAGGCGTTGTTGACGTCCGTGATCTCTAGCTCACCTCGGCCCGAGGGACGAAGCTGCGCGACGATGTCGAACACTCGATCGTCGTACATGTAGATGCCGGTGACAGCGTACTGACTCTTGGGGTGTAGCGGCTTTTCCTCGATGCTGACGATGCTGGTCCCTTCAATCTCGGCGACACCATAGCGCTGCGGGTCGGGAACTCGTTTCAGAAGGATGCGTGCTCCACGACCCTGGCGGGCGAACCGCTCACAGTACATGCCTAGCTCGTCTTGGAAGATGTTGTCGCCCAGCAGCACCACGATCTTTTCGCCGCGTGCAAAGTCTCGGCCAAGAGACAGCGCCTGGGCGATGCCGCCGGCTTGATCCTGCACGCGATAGGTAAACTCGCAGTCGAAGTCTCGACCCGATCCGAGCAGACCGACGACGTCTCCCATATGCTCGCAGCCGGTGACGACGAGGATGTCGCGAATCCCGGCCTGAGTCAGCTTGCGGACCGGATGGACGATCATCGGTTCCCGTCCGACCGGTAGCAGATGCTTATTGGTGATCTTGGTGAGCGGAAGGAGGCGAGTGCCTGATCCACCTGCCAGAATGATCCCCTTCATGATGAACCTTTCCGTCGAGCCTTAGCCGGGTGATGAGTTGCGGCTAAATCTCTCCCTGTATGAGTAGTTCGGTAAGATAGGCACGTAGCGCTTCACGCCACGGCGGCAGCTTCATCAGGCCGCGCAGGCGTAGCATCCGACAGTCGAGCAGAGACGAACGTGGTCTAGCCGCTGGCGCATCTAGTTCACCAGTCGTCACGCCGACAAAAGTGCGTGGTAGGTCTCGGCCAAGCGCAGCAGCTTCGTCACACAGGGCCTCGGCAAAGCCATACCAGGTGGTCGCGCCCTGACTGGTGGCGTGGTAGACACCGTGTTCGCCGCGCTCGCACAGGGTGATGATTTGGCGAGCGAGAAGTCGATTCCAGGTCGGGGCAGTGAGTCGCTCGCGATCGATGCGAAGGGTCTGTCCGGCACGGAGTCGGCTGACCAGCGATGATACGAAGTTACGGCCTCGTCGACCATAGAGCCCGCCGACGCGTACGATGAAGCTGCGAGCCGCCGCGCTCTTGACGAGCTGTTCTCCGGCGAGCTTGCTGCGGGCATAAGCCGACAGCGGACGCGGCTGGTCAAACTCATCATAGGGACGACCGGACTCGCCATCGAATACAAAGTCCGTCGATAGATGGCAAATGGCAGCTCCCGCTTCATCGGCGGCTCGGGCGACCAGCTCTGCTCCGATGGCATTGACCATGAACGCTTCGTCGGTTTTGTTCTCGGCTGCATCGACATCGGTAAAGGCAGCGGTGTTGATGACAAGCTGACAATCGGCTCCGGCGAATCGGTCGCGCAGCCGATATAGGCTCTCGCGGTCGGGGGTACCGAGGTCACAGACTGCGCGGTCGATCGGATCAACTTCGTGTCCGGCCAGTCGTAGCTCCTCGCACAGATGGATGCCGAGGCTGCCCTGTGGTCCCAAAACAGCTACCCGCATAGTGCGACCTCGGATGCGCTGTCGAGCCGCATCGTGTAGTTCCGATCGTAGAAGGTGCGGTACTCACCCGATTGTACGCTCTGGCACCAGGCTGGGTTTTCGCGATACCAGCGGACGGTTTCGCGCAGTCCGTCTTCGAGGGTCCATTGTGGCGTCCAGCCCAATTCTCGTTCGGCTTTGCCGAACTCGACGGCGTAGCGACGGTCATGACCCGGCCTGTCGGCAACGAACCGGATCAGCGAGCGTGGCTTACCGAGCAGGGCCAGGACGGCGTGTACCATGTTGAGGTTCGTGCGCTCGGCGTGGCCTCCGAAGTTGTAGACCTCGCCTGGTACACCGCGACGAAGTGCGGCGTTGATGCCTGAACAGTGATCCGCGACGTAAATCCAGTCGCGCACTTGCTGGCCATCGCCATAGACTGGCAGCGGTTTGTCATCGAGGGCCGACAGAATCATCAGCGGCAGCAGCTTTTCGGGAAACTGATAGGGTCCGTAGTTGTTCGAGCAGCGTGTGACCACCACCGGAAGCCCGTAAGTGTGGGCATACGCGAGCGCGAGGTGATCGGAAGCTGCTTTACTGGCTGCATAGGGCGAGCGTGGGGCGAGTGGAGTGGATTCGGTAAAGGCCGGATCGGTGGGACCGAGCGTGCCGTAGACCTCATCGGTCGAGACATGGAGAAAGCGACCAAGCTGGGCCTTCCGGGCCGCTTCAAGGAGTGTGGTGGTTCCGACGACGTTGGTGCGAACAAACGGCATCGGACCGAGGATCGAGCGGTCGACATGGCTCTCGGCGGCAAAGTGGACGATGGCTTCGATGTGTTCGTCGCGCAGCAGTTGAGCGACCCGCTCGGCATCGCAGATATCGCCGCGCACGAAGGCGAGGCCCGGATCCTTGGTGAGTCCTTCTAAGTTGCGGAGGTTGCCGCAGTAGGTGAGTGCGTCGAGGACGACCAGCCGGTCGGTTGGGAAGAGCCGCCGTTGCTGGTGGACGAAGTTGGCACCGATGAAGCCGCAGCCCCCAGTGACGAGCACGTTCATGGTCGGGATAGTCGGGCAAAAGACCGCACGTCCCAAGAGGAATTTTTCGCTGCTTACACCCAGCAGCATCCGGGGTCTTGAGTTCCCATCTTTGGCACATGCTGGGGGCCCACTTCGGCGACTCTTTCCGTCGCGACGTGTTGACCATCGCTGTTGGCATGTCAGTTGCGAGTGACAAGTTTCTTTTCGGCCCTACCACTTCGGGTTGGGCAAGGAGGTTCACATGCGGCTTTCTGTGTGTCTGGGCGTGCTATCTGCCTTTCTGCTTCCGACGCTGGCGTTGGCGGCAGATCCATCCAAGCTGTCTGGTATCGGCGACAGCATTTCGCAGGGGTGGGGCGCTAACAACTTGCCCGGTGAGCATCCCGAGTACGGCTTTGGCCAAGGCTCCGATGCGACCGTGAACTCGCTGTTTCTACGCTACAAGGCGAAGAACTCGGCGATGACCAAAGAGTTCGTCTCAGTAAGCGGTGCCGAGATGGTGGGCGGCAAGAACTCTGCGCCGGCCCAGGCGTCGCGGATCTGTGCCATGTCGGTCAAGCCCAACCGGGTGGTACTTGAGCTGGGTGGAAACGATGTCTGTTCGCGGGACAAGGGCTCGGCGGCCGATGCGACCTCCACGTTGTATTCGGTTACGACCTATCGCAATGCGCTCAAGACCGCACTCGATACCCTCGGAGGTTGTTTGCCGGCCGGCTCGCAGGTTCAAGTGCTGTCGATGCCTCGGGTCGATTATCTGTACAACGCGGGCAACGCCAAGAACGTGCTGACCTGCAACTTGGTGTGGTCGGTCGCGGGGGTCTGCCGGATCGTCACTGGGGAAAGCAACGCCAGCCGTCGAGCGACCATCGGCGCACGAGTCGATCAGTATAACGACGGACTACGCACCGAGGTTGAGTCTGCGGCCACCCGCTACAGCGGCAAGGTGTCATTCATCACGGACTGGCAAGGAAACACGGTCAGCAATTCGTCGGTTGGAACCTACCGCTTCGGCAAGGATGATATCGATGGATTCGATTGCTTTCATCCGGCCAAGGACACCGGTCAACGCAAGCTTGCTTGTGCCGCATGGGAAGCCGCCGAGTATGGCTCTCTCTCCAATGTTCCTTCGTGTCTAAAGTAAAGGAGGCCGACCATGAGAACGCAGCTACTTTCGTTTGTTGTGCTGGCCCTGCCATGGGTCACTTCCTGTACTGGGGCCGACATTAGCTCCGAGACCACCGTTAGTGAGCGTGAGGTTTCGGCACTGGCTGTACCCGAACCGAACGCCAAAGCCAGCGAGTACGCTGCTCGTCCGGTGACGCTGCGCTTGTTTGGTACGCAAGGGGTGGGCTCTGCCGCGTTTGCGACGCTGGCCGATACTTCCAACTGGGACACCAGCAATGTCCGGGTGGGCGAAACCATTGGGCGTAGCCTCAAGCTCGTCGCGGTGAGCGAGTCGAGCATTGAACTGCTCGATTCCACCTCTTCCCTTCGTCGTACCGTACACGCCGGCGAAGACATTGCCGTTCGAGTCATCGAGCATGACTTTGATCGGGCAGCGATCGAGTCTGGCGAGCACCTGTTCCATGTCCAAGCCCGCAGCCTCGCTCGTGTCGAGAGCCGCTACGGAGTGGGTGCAGCTTGCGAGCCGGTTTCGTTTGCGGGCACTACACCGTGCAAGGTGAGCTTTGTGACCAAGCACAGCCTCGCTGCTCGACTGGGTCTACAAGCCGGAGACCTGCTGGTGGCGGCGGATGGCGAGGCGGTGACGCCCGAGAACTTGACCGCCATCCTGCGTCGCATGGGTGAGTCAAAGAGTCAGTCGCTTCAGCTCACGGTGGCCCGTGGTGGCGTGTTCTTGGAGCGAATGTACGTAGCGGAGTAGTGACAGCACGCGGCAGGTGGAGCAGGGGAGGGCGATCTAGTGGTCGTGTACCAGCACCTCTCGCACTCCCTTGGCTCCATCGGCGGGTCCGACGATGCTGTCGCGCTCCATACGCTCGATCATACGAGCCGAGCGGTTGTAACCAATCCTCATCTTGCGCTGCAGCATCGAGATCGAAATCTGACGACTTTCGGAGACGATGCGGATGGCTTGGTCATATAGCTCATCGACGACCTCCTCTTCGCCACCGCCTTCCTCTTCATCCCCACGCGGCTTCAGGATATCCATGTCGTAGATCGGCTTGCCGAGCTGTTTGAGGTGCTCGACCACACGGTGGACCTCTCCATCGGTAATCAGCGCGCCATGGATGCGTCGCAGCGCCTGCCCACGATCCGTAAACAGCATGTCGCCCATGCCGAGAAGGTTTTCCGCACCCTGGGCATCGAGGATGGTGCGTGAGTCGACACGGCTAGCAACCTGGAACGCGATGCGTGACGGGAAGTTTGCTTTGATCAGACCGGTGATGACATCGACGGACGGACGCTGGGTTGCCAGGATCAAGTGGATACCGGCGGCGCGGGCTTTCTGGGCAATTCGAGCCACGCAGATTTCGACTTCTTTGCCCGCGACCATCATCAGGTCAGCAAATTCATCGATGAGTACGACGATGTATGGCAGCTTCTGCGTCGGTTCGCTGGGATTCGGTCGGCTGATGTCGTCGACATCGACACCGAGAGAGAGCTGCTCCGGCGACTGCGTCTCTAGGAACTTTTCGACCTTCTTGTTAAAGCCGCCGATGTCACGCACCCCAGATTTGCTAATGAGGTCGTAGCGGCGATCCATTTCCTCGACGGCCCAGCGGAGTGCCAGCGCCGCCTTTTTGGGATCGGTCACAACTGGCAGCAGCAGGTGCGGGATGCCCTCGTAGATCGACAGTTCGAGCATCTTCGGGTCGATCATGATCATTTTCACCTCGTCGGGCGAAGCGTTCATGAGCAGCGAGCAGACCATCGTATTGACGGACACGCTCTTGCCAGACCCAGTGGTTCCCGCGACGAGTAGGTGAGGCATTTTGGCCAGATCCACCGACACCGGGAGGCCCGCAATGTCCTTGCCAATCGCCATGGTTAGCTTGCTTTTGGCGGTACGGAATGAGTCGTCGCCCAGCACTTCTTTTAGGTAGACCGTTTCACGAGTACGATTGGGCACCTCGATACCGACGGCGGCCTTGCCAGGAATCGGAGCGACAATGCGGACTCGCAGCGCTTCGAGGGCCATCGCCAGGTCACTCGACAGCGAAGTAATTCGAGCCAGCTTGATGCCTGGCGCAGGTACGAACTCATACATCGTGACGACGGGACCGGGATGAATTGCGGTGACTCGGCCCTTGACCAGATAGTCACCGAGCGTTCCTTCAAGTCGCTGTGCCAGATCGAGCATCGCCTTGCGATCCAGGTCATGCTGCGGATGTTCGGCAAAGTCGAACAGATCGATCGGCGGCGGTTCGTACGGGCGCAGCTTCACGTAGTTGGCTTGACCTCCCGGACGACGCTCGGGGCGTCGGGCCGGTGTCGTCACCTGGGCCTGCGATAGCTCTTCGTCACTGCCAATCTCATCGACCGCCACCGCTAGCGAGGGCTCCCGCAGATCCTCTGGGAGTGGCATGTGCGCTGGCGGACCGTCCATTTTGACTGTCGCGTCGACCCGGGTCGTCGATTCAGCGCTGACGATGACGCCCAGTGCGGGCTGGGTCTGCACGGTCGGATCTTCGCGGAGTAGTTGAGTCGGCTCGCTGTGCAAGCCACCACCAGGCGCGGCATCATCGGAGTTCTTTGATGGCGGACGGCGCGCCACAATGACCGGCGCAGCTTCCTCTGTCAGCGATTCCTGAATCGACTTCTTGGGTGGGAGCACGGTCTGTTCCCGGGCATCGCGATCATCGCCGTAGTCGCGAACCAGGCGCGGCACTCCCGAGCTAGGCCGACCTGAACCGGGCATCGCAATTCCGGGCTCATCGATGGGAGACTTCGGTTTTCGCAGAGACAAGACCTGGTCACGCAGCCTTGCCACGAGTGGAAGGACCAGTGCGAGCAGCTTGCCGCCCATGGCTCGCATGGTGAGCGGCGTCAGCATGGTCACCGACAACAGCAGCCCCATGAGGAGCAGCAGCACCGTACCGGCCGTTCCCAGCATTGCTAGCAGTGCCTCGGCTGCATACTCACCGAGCGCGCCGCCCGGTGGCATTCCAGATACACGCCACCGTCCCGCGAGCAAGTGTCCAAGCATCATGGTCAACAGCCACACTGCGCTGCCGCCACCGAGCAGCTTCGGGGCGATTCGCAGTGATTGGGCTCGCAGTAGTCGAACCGAGACGACAAACAGAAGCAGTGCCGGGCCGGCGGTGCCGATTCCGAGTAGCGAATAGATCGCGCCAGCAACGGCGTGTCCGACGGGCCCCATCAGGTTGCCATCGCCAAGGAGTAGCGACAGGGTGGCCAGCGATACGAACAAGGCAACCGACAGGAGTGCGATTCCGATGGCTTCTCGCCGACGAGAGGTGGGGGCAGCAACTGCGGTGGGTTGTGCTTTGGCCGCCGCACGTCGTGGCATCGGCTCTTTGGCGGCACCATCCCGAGCTGCGGAAGAGCGCACGGGCATGGCGGCGTTTTCACGAACGGGCACGGCAATCGGCAGTCTGACTGGAACCATGATGGGTTCGCGAGCGGGCATCGATCCAGATGACGCAGGTTCCATTTCTCGACGTGCAATCGGGCGTTGCGAGGACTCGGGTTCCGGCTGCTCTCGTCGTGCGGCCCGTTCGATGACGCGAGGGACATTGGTGCTGCTCGGCACCCGCGATGCTTTGGGCCTTTGCCGAGGTATGGCGACTTCGCGACGCTGCCGAGAATCGAGCAGTTCCGATGGTGGCTCTGTGAACGCCACCGAACGGGAGGAGGCAACCTCGCTGTCCATCCCGGTTAGCAGTGGTTTCTGCACTGCCGTCCGGAGCGACTCCGATGGCAGTGGACCCGAGTCGCCGTCACTATCGCTGGGATCAAAAGGCGCGCTGTGCATGATGCTGTCCATCCCACATGTAGGACATGAGGTTACCCCCGCATACCTAACGGTCAAGTTTCGAGGCCGTCGGCTTTGCAGTTCGTGGATCACATCGTCGCTCAGCTTGGTGAAAACGGCGAATTTGTGGCTCGGTGGATGTTATCGTGCGCCGCATGCCGCTTGCTCCAGGCCCCACGGAGTTTCAGAACCTGCTTCTGGCACCCAAGATTTTGTCTGACCCACGTGGACCGATCATGGAGCTGACCGGACGCTACGGGCGGATTTGGCGGTCGCGTACGGTGGCCAAAGGTGGGCTCCGCGACATGGTGTGGCTGCTGGGGGCCGAGCACAACGAGCGCGTTTTGGGGCCAGCGTACAAGGACGACTTTTCGTGGTTCGAGGGCTACAGCTTCTCGATGGAGCCGCTGTTCGGGCGGGACATTCTGTTTCTATCCGATGACCAGACGCAGCTCGGACGGGAGGGCGCGCATCGTCGACGTCACCGCCTGCTGATTCCGGCGTTTGGGACCAAGCTCGATGGGCTGTATCTGCCCGCGATGGCGGCGATCATTGCGCGCTATTTAGACCCACTACCTCTTGATGTCCCAGTCGACCTGGCAGCGACGGTCAAGCAGGTTACGTTCCATGTCGTAGCGACGCTTTTGTTTGGTGCCGAGGTCGAGGCGTTGCCGCAGCTACTCCACCTGTTTGAACAGATTGGGCTGGGGCTGTTTTCGCTGGTCCATCTAGCGATTCCCGGTTTGCCGTTTTATCGAGCCAGTCGTGCGCGAAAGAAGCTCGCTGGGTACATTAAGGATCGTCTGACGATCTACCGAAGTGGTCAAGCGGAGCCGCCGACGTTTTTGGCGCAGCTCCTTCACGCGGAAGGGGAAGATGGGGAGCGGCTTTCAGACGAGACGCTGGTTTCCGAGATGCTGGCGTTTTTGTTTGCGGGCTACGACACCACCGCGAGCATGCTGACCTCGGTGTTGGTGGCGCTGGCGGAACAGCCAGAGGTGCTACCGCTGCTGCGTGAGGAACTGTCATCGCTGGACATATCCCAAGTGCAAAGGGGGCAGCTTCCGGACACGCCGTATCTTGACGCAGTGCTTGCCGAGACAGAACGACTGTTTCCTCCTCTGACCTTTGCGCTGCGCGGTGCGGTGCGTGACTTGGAAATTTCGGGCTACACGATTCGCAAGGGAGATCGTGTCACGTACAGTCCGTACTTCACCGGTCGTGATCCCGAACTGTTTCCCGAACCGACTCGGTTTGATGCGATGCGCTTCTATCAGAAGAAGCCTCGACCCTATTCGCTGCTCGGTTTTGGCGGAGGGCACAGGCCGTGTATTGGAAAGCGATTTGCTCTGCTGGAGATGCGGCTGTTTGTGGCGACGCTGCTCGTGCGTTTCGATGTGAAGTTTGCTCCTCAACAGTCGAACGCAGTGTTCTTTAACCCGACGATGCAACGCACCAATGGGTACTGGGGAACGCTGTCTTTGAACCGAACGGCGAGCTAGCTAGCATCCAAGCTGACTATCATGACCTCCGCGCTGGCCAAACGATCCCAATCTCCGCACGTTGTCGTCATCGGTGGCGGCGTGGGGGGCTTGAGCGTGGCGATTCGACTGTTGTGCCTGGGCTACGGCGTGACTGTGCTCGAGCGAGCTGCGACTCCCGGCGGAAAAATGCGGCAGATCGTCGTGGGTGGGCAAGCTTTCGACGGGGGACCGAGCGTCCTGACTCTGCCATGGGTGCTCGATGAGCTGTGTGTGGCGGCGGGTGTGGTTCGCTCGGACTTGATTCGGCTGACGCCGCTTGATCCGTTGTGTCGGCACTTTTTCGCCGACGGCTCACAGCTCGACTTGTTTAACGATGATCCCCCCGATGGGCGGAATCCAAGAGCTGCGTCCTGGCAACGTTCGGCGGACGAAATCAAACGTGTGATGGGTAGCCAAGCGGCGGACGAGTACAACCGCTTCCGTCACCACGCCGCCCGCATCTATCAAGCGGTCGAGCGACCGTTTCTGCAAAGTCCGATTCCGGCAAATCCACTTGGCCTGTTGTTTCAAAACCGTGTGAGCGATGTGGTCGGATTGTTGCGGCTCGATGCACGACGGACACTGTGGCAGGCGCTGGGGCACTTTTTTTCCGATAAGCGGCTGCAGGTTCTCTTTGCACGTTATGCGACGTACTCGGGGGCAAATCCGTTTTTGGCACCGGGCACGCTGGCGGTGATTCCGCACGTCGAACAGGGCTTTGGTGTCTACTCGGTCGAGGGCGGCATGTATCGCGTGGCACTGGCGCTGGCGGAACTCGTCCATCGAATGGGTGGGCAGATCCGCTATGGCGCAGAGGTGAGTCGGCTCCAGGTGGATCCAACTGATAAGCGGGTCATCTCGGCGGAGGTCGCGGGAGAGCGACTATTGGCAGATTTGTTCGTCGCCAACTGTGATGTGCCGCAACTTTACGAGCGGATGCTGGCTGGGACTCGCGTGGCTGAGCGACTGCGGCGGCGCTACGCTCATCTGCCGCCATCGCTATCAGCTTGTCTTCACTTGGCGGTGGCGAAGCAAGCGAGCGCGCTTTCGCTCTGTCATCACAACGTCTTTTTTACCCAAGATTATCGCAACGAGTTCGCGGAGCTTCACGACGGACCTCCCTCTGATCCAACGGTCTATCTGTGCAACCCCGACTTTGGCGAGGCGATGCAGCGTTGGTTCTTTCTAACGAACGCGCCCGCGCTGAAGATAGAGGCATCTACGACTGGACAGTCGAGCTGGAACGATGAGCTGGTGGCGACGTGTCGGCAGCGAGTCATCTCGAAGCTGTCAAGACACGGCATCGATTACGCCCGTCACGTTGCCGCAGAAGGCGCAGTCACTCCCGAAGACTTTGCGCGGCTGTTTCCGTCCAGCCGAGGTGCGATTTACGGTGCCGCTGCCTCGTCACGGGTTGCTGCGTTTCGGCGACCACCGAACCAAGTACCGGGGCTTGGGAACCTGTTTTGTGTGGGAGGATCGACTCATCCCGGTGCCGGTGTTCCGATGGTGATGCTGTCGGCCAAGATTGTTGCTGGACTCATCGCCAAGCGATTTCCCACTACAGGAGCGGCTCGGGCTATGCAAACGCCGGGTTCGCGATAAGATGCCCGTTCCCGACTCAAACTTCGGTTGGAAGGCATTCCTCTTCTGGCCGTAACCATCTTCGAGGAGAACTCTCACATGGCGCGTATGGTGAACTGTCGCAAGCTCGGTAAGGAACTTCCTGGTCTGGACTTCGTTCCGTTCGACGATGAGCTTGGCACTCGGCTGTACAATGAGGTTTCGGCGCAGGGCTGGCAGATGTGGCTCGAGCACTCGAAGATGCTGATCAACGAGTACCGGCTCGACCTGATCACCCAGCAAGCGTTTGACCTATTGCACACACGCTGCCATGAGTTTTTCTTCGGTGAGGGTTCTGAACTCCCGAAAGAGTTCGTTGCCCCCCAGCATAAGCACTAGTGATGGGCTTTCGTACTTCCGTTCAGGTTCGATTCGGCGACGTAGATCACGCGGGGATTGTCTACTACCCGCACTTTTTCATCTATTTCCACGAAGCGTTTGAGGACTTCTTCAACGACGCTGGAATTAGCTACGTGCAGCTTCTCGATGAGCGGCGGATCGGATTTCCGACCGTTCACGTCGAGACCGACTACAAGGCACCTTTGCGCTATGGCGATCGTCTCGACATCGAAGTCTCCGTGTCGAAGTTGACGAACCGCTCGGTGAGCATGCGCTACGACGGATATCGTCATCGAGACGGCAAGCTGTCGGTGTCGTGCTCGATCACGACGGTGTGTGTCGACATGAACTCTTTTTCCTCTCGTGAGATCCCGCAGGATCTGCGTGAGTTATTCGAGCGGTTTCAGACATGACGGCTCCCCGAAAAGCTGGAATGGCAGCGGTACTTCGTCCACAACTGGCCGATGCTGAACCGGACTTTGCGGTGCTGCTGGTTCGACGGAGTCAGCGTGCCAGCTTCATGGCCAATGCGTATGTCTTCCCCGGTGGGCGGGTTGACAGTGCCGATGGCCAGGCCGATCCCGATTGGCCGACTCGCCATGCCGCAGCTCGGGAACTTGCCGAAGAAGCAGGGCTTCTGGTCGCCGACCCGACCTCACTGGTTCGTTTTGCCCACTGGATCACGCCATCTGCGGAGCCAAAGCGCTTCGATGCCGACTGCTACTTGGTATCGAGCGAGTGGACGCGGGCCAGCCACGGGGAAGACGTCAAAGTGGATGGTGAGGAGGTCTTTGATCCGCTGTGGTTGACACCTCGGCAAGCGCTCTCGCGCTATCTCGCTGGGGATTTGAACTTGCCGCCGCCCACCGTCTGTACCATCGAAGACCTTGAGGCGGAGCGAGTAGCGGCTCTGACCAGACTGCGTGCGGCGGGACGACTGCCTGCTCTTCCTACCCAGGCCTGTGCGTCGCTGCTGGTGAATGAGCTGCTGTCGGGCTGCCGCTCTCGTCGACCGTATCCTCTTCTGCCGAAACTCATCGCAGAATCGACAGGGGATGGAATTGCGATCGTGATGCCGTGGGATGCCAGCTTCGCCGAGCTACCAGGAGAAGGCTCGATTTTTTCCTCCCTGGCCGAAGGATCTGCTGCGGTGTCACAGCGGATTACGCGGTGTCTGCTCAAGCTGTCCCAGGCCGATGAGACCTATGCCGTACGCTCCGAGCCTTCGCAAAGCGTTCGGTGGCAGATTGAGCGAGCTTCTCGCTAGACCCTCGTCCATCCGATACCGACGCACCCGAGCCAACGTTTTTGTGCTGCGATCTTGCGGTGGCCAGCTTACGCTGAGAGCGTCACTTCCCCTTTTGCAATGCGCATCCTCCTCCTTAACCAGTTCTACTACCCAGACATTGCGGCGACGGCGCAGCTATGTACCGATTGGGCAGAAGATCTGGTGCGGCTCGGCCATGACGTGACGGTGCTGTGTGGCAGTGGTCGTTATCGTCAGCCCCACCGAGGACGCGTCCCCGAAGCGACAGCGCCGCTCGCGAGCACCGAGCATCACCACGGAGTATGTATTGTGCGGGTTCCCGTCGAGAACTCGCCGCCCCCAGTCTCGTCATCTCCATCGAGGTTAGAGAATTTTGGTCGGCTCGGGGGACGAGTGGCGGGTTATGGACAGTTTTTGGCGAAGGCGTTACTGGCTCTGCGCTCTGTGCCGCGTCCTGATGTGGTGGTGGCGCTGACCACCCCGCCGCTGGTTGGGGTGCTTGGACTGGCCGCGAAGCGGATGTTCTCGGCGAGGCTGGTGCTGTGGGTACAGGACGTCTATCCCGATTTGTTGGCAGCGATGGGTCTGGCGGGTTCCAGCTCACTGGTCTATCGCGGTCTCGCGCTGTTCGAGCGGCAGTTGTATCGGGCTGCGGACCGGACGATTGCACTCGATGAAGCGATGGGTGAGCGGCTGGTGGCTGCGGGCGTTTCTTCGTCTCGGCTCACGGTGATCGACCACTTCGCCGACATTCGTGAGATTACGCCGCTACCAAGATGGCCGAGCGACCTTCGTACCGAGCTTGGACTAGGTGACCAGTTTGTCGTCTGTTACGCAGGCAACCACGGACGAGGTCATGACTTTGACACTGTGGTTCAGGCGATGCAGGCTCAGGCGACATCCCAGAGTGAGTCGCCACCGATCCACTGGCTCTTCGTCGGTGATGGCGATGAAAAAGCCCGATTGTTGGCGAGGGTTCCCGAGTCGCTGCGTCCACTGGTTCACTCGCTTCCGCCGCAAGCTCGCAGCAAACTCGGTGAGGTACTGGCGGTTGGCGATGTCGGCCTGGTGTCGGTGAAAGCGGCGATGCAGGGGTTGCTAGCGCCGAGCAAGCTGTACGGGCTGCTCGCGGCGGGGCGACCGGTGGCCTACATTGGTCCAAGTGAAGGGCGAATTCCCTCGCTGCTGCGCGAGCACGATCTGGGTGTGGCCGCGAAAAACGGTGAGGGCGCGGTGCTGCTCGATGGACTGCGGAGGATTGCCCGTGACCCGCAGCGCTGGCAGCACATGTCGGCGCTGGCCCGTCACTTGGCCGAGACTCGGTTTGACCGCTCGCTGGCGATGGCGAAGCATGCCGAGGTGCTCGAAGCCGTGCTGCGGGAGGCGCGATGAGAGCGGTCGGTTTTGGACTGCTGCTGTCGCTGGTGTTGTCATTGGTGCTGACGCCGCTGGTCGGTCGGTTGGCGCTGTGGCTGCGGGCGCTGGATCCGTTCTCGGCACGGAAACTTCTGCGCCCCTCGCAGGTTCCTCGGCTTGGAGGAGTGGCGATCGCTGTCGCATTTTACTTGACAGTGGCTGCGCTTTGGTCATCTGGGAGCGTGGTAGCGCGAGCGACCCTGCAAACAGGCACGCCGGTGCTGTCGATTCTGCTCGGAGGGCTGCCGATCTTGCTGTTGGGGATCGTCGATGATTTGCGAGGACTGCGGGCGCTGCCGAAGCTGATGGTCGAGATCGTGGTGGCATTGCTGCTCTACTCGCAGGGGCTGCGCGTCCTGGGTACAAGTGGTCCGACCGGTCCGATCGAGCTATCGCAGCTCTTGTCGGCGCTGGTGACGGTGGCTTGGATCGTGGGCGTCGTCAATGCGGTGAATCTGATCGACGGGCTCGATGGATTGGCCTCGGGCGTTGCGGTGATCGCACTCGGAACGACGACGGTGGCGGCGCTGTTGCGGGGCGACTTGCTGCTGGCTTTTTTGGCGGGCTCCCTGGCTGGCGCGACGCTGGGTTTTCTACGCTACAACTTCAATCCGGCCTCGATTTTTATGGGCGATTCGGGAAGCCTGTTTTTGGGCTACCTGCTGGCAACGACATCGATCTGGTCGGTACGCAAGGCAGCAACGGCCGTGTTGGTGGTGTTTCCGGTGGTGGCGCTCGGGCTGCCACTGCTCGACACAGGGCTTACGATTTCGCGGCGATTTTTGGCGGGGCGACCGGTGCTCCAAGCCGATCGCGACCATGTGCACCATCGACTGTTGCTGATGGGGCTACCAGTTCGGCGGGCAGTCCTTTTGCTGTATGCGGCGTGTTTGGTGTTCGGTGGACTGTCGCTGCTGATGGTGCTTGGCGGTTCGCTGCTGTCGAGAATCGGTCTGCTGATGTCGATCGGGTTTGCGCTGCTGCTCGGCTATTGGTTTGGATATCTGCGGAGCGGACCGCATGGACTGTGGGCGGCGCTGACTCGGCGGCGGCGGACCCGGCAACTGTTGGGTCAAATTGAGTCGTTGTCGGTGGAATTGGACCAATCGAACAGCATCGAGGATGTCGAGTCGGTGGTCACGCGTTTTGGCGGACTACTCGGCGTTGCGCTGTGTCTGGATTTGTCGGTGGATGCGGGGACAGGTGCGGAGGCCGGTTACCCAGTGGTGACGCCAGGCAAGCAAGGACGGCTGCTCGGTTACCTACGTCCGCTCGACGCGGGCCATCAGGGGAATCCCGAAGAACGGACGCTACTTGGGCTTTTGTGTGATGCGCTGGGTCCGGCGCTGGCTCGGGTGTTGTCGGCGCAGTAACCGCTGCGTCTGGGCGGAACCCAATCAGGGATCGAGCAGAGATGTGCCGGTCATCTCGGTTGGCACGGGCAATCCCATCAGTTCCAGCACCGTAGGTGCCACGTCGGCCAGGCCGCCTTCGTGGAGTTTGCGGTGACGGAGTTCTTCGTCGACCAGGATAAACGGCACTGGGTTGGTAGTGTGGGCGGTGTGAGGCTGACCGGTGACCGAGTCGATCATCTGTTCACAGTTGCCGTGGTCGGCGGTGATGAGCACGGCAGCGCCCGAACGATTTGCGGCAGTGACAATGCGCTCGAGGCAGGCATCGATCGTCTCGACGGCATGGATGGCAGCGTCGAGGATCCCTGTGTGACCGACCATGTCCGGGTTGGCGAAGTTGATCAGGATAAAGCTGTATTGCTTGCTATCGATGGCTGCAACGGCTCCATCAGCGACATCAACGGCGCTCATCGCGGGAGCAAGATCGTAGGTGGCGATGTCTCGTCGCGAAGGTACCAGTCGTCGAATTTCGTGTGGACAGGCAGCCTCGACGCCACCGTTGAAGAAGAAGGTTACGTGGGCGTACTTCTCGGTTTCGGCGGTGCGAAACTGTTTGTGACCCAGCTTGGCCAGATATTCCCCGAGGTTGTTGTTGAGCGACTGGGGCGCAAACGCAATCGGCAGGGCGAGTTTGGCGTCGTACTGCGTCATGCAGACGTAGCGAGTCAGCTTGGGCGGTTTGCCTCGGTCGAACGCGTCGAACTTGTCCTCGGTGAGTGCCCGACTGATTTCGCGGGCGCGGTCGGCACGGTAGTTCCAAAACACCACCGCATCGCCGTCTTTGATCGTCGCGAGGGCCCGTCCGTCTTCGGTGAGGACGATCGGCTGGACAAACTCGTCGTTTTCGCCCCGCGCATACGCCGCTTCGATGGCAGCAGCAGCCCCTGCACCTGCGGGCTCGGGACGACCTTCGCCGAGGGTGAGCAATCGGTAGCCGCGTGAGACACGTTCCCAGCGGTTGTCACGGTCCATCGAGTAGAAACGTCCGATGAGAGAAGCGACACGCCCGACCCCGATCTCGGTGAGCTTCGCTTCGACCTCACGCAGGTAGCCGGCGGCAGACTGTGGCGGCGTGTCTCGACCGTCAAGGAACGCATGCCACGCGACTCGCGACAAGCCACGTCGCTTGGCCAGCTCGACGACCGCGTATCCATGGTCGAGTGTCGAGTGAATGCCTCCCGGTGACGTCAAACCAAGGAGATGGAGCGTTCCGCCGCTCGCTTTAACCGCTTCCACAGCGGCCACAAGCTCAGGGTTTTCGAAGAAGTCACCATCGGCGATCGATTTGCTGATGCGCACCAAGTCTTGGTAAACGATGCGGCCACCGCCGAGGATTGTGTGTCCGACCTCGGAGTTTCCCATCTGACCTTCGGGCAGTCCCACCGCCAGCCCTGAGCAGTGGAGCAGCGTCGTCGGATATCGTGAAAGCAGCCGTGGCCAGGTCGTCTTATGGGCCAGAGCCACCGCATTGGCATTGGTTTGCTCACGGTGGCCCAGGCCATCGAGCACGATCAGAACAACCGGTTTCATGTCGGAAATGCTACCGAAAGGAAGGGGCCTCTGACGAGAGGCCGGGTGTGCTAGCGACGAATGCCGAGGAGCTGATCCATCGTCCGCTGATCGGCATCGGGGAACTGATACTGCCCAAACTCAGACGAGGCCACCCAACGGAAGTCTCGGACTCGTTTGGCACGCATCGGTCGACCTGGGATTAGCTTCGCGGCGTACAGGGCCAAGATGACCTCGTATCCGTCGTAGATGTGGTGCTTTTCACCGATCTTCTTGCCGATTTCGAAATCGGCGTCGAGACGTTCACTCAGCTCGCGGCAGAGCGCGTCTTCGTCGTTTTCGCCCGCCTCGACCTTGCCGCCTGGGAACTCCCACTGCAGCGGCAATACCGCCGACTCGCGACGTTGGGTAATGAGGTACCGACCCTCTCGCTCGAGAACGGCGGCGACAACGCGGATGACCTTTTTCATGGACCGATCGACTCCTCGCTTAAGCGGCATTCCAATCTACCAGAGATTTCAGTTGGTTGGCGATGCTCTGCGGAAGCTTACTGGCCGGTGGGCTGGCCATTTGCTGATCTAGAAGAGATCGGGCGAACGACTTTCGCAGCAACTCACAGCGTATCACGTGCGCGGAGCCTTGCGAACGCGGTACTCGGTACCTATGATCGAGTCTCAGAATATTTTGAGTCAAACCATTTTGGGTTTCGACGGCTGAGTGCCGCCTCGGCGGACTCGGTTCACACCAGGAGGAATCGATGGGCCTAATGGATTTCGTCAAGGGTGGCGTTCGTGAACTGGCGATTGCCCGCCCTGACAGCGCGAAGGGCATGCTCGTTTATAAGCATCCCGATCCCACCATCCCCAACAAAGCGCAGCTTACGGTGGGCACCGATGAGGTTGCGCTGTTCTTTAAGGACGGTCAGTTTGTCGGCCAGATTGGTCCTGGTCGGCACACGCTCGAGTCGTCCAACATCATGTTCCTAAACCAGATCGTCGATAAGTTCACCGGCGGCAACGTCTTCAAGGCCGAGGTCTGGTTCATCACCGTCCGCGAGGTCGCTGGTTTCAAGTTCGGTGGTCGCATTGGCGACGTCGAAGATCCCAAGAGCGGGCTCGCGATTGGCGTCATGGTCCACGGCGAGTACTCACTTCAGGCGACCGACCCGACGCAGGTGATCTCGTTCTTTGGTCAGCGCTCGTGGGCCAATGACGAAGAATTTGTCGGTTGGTTCCGGCAGCTCCTTCTCAAGACGATTCGCGATCGCATTGCGAAGCTTTTGGTGACCAAGCAGTTGCCGCTGCTCAACATCACGTCGGGCGCACTGACCGAAGAAATCGAGGCCGAGGTGATCGAGGGGCTCAAACCGCACATGCAAAGTTATGGCATGCGAGTTGTGCGGCTTGGCAACTTCGTTGTCTCGATCAAGGAAGAGGACGAGCAGACGCTCAAGAGCATGTACAAGGACGCGGCGCAGATTCGCATGGCCGGTGGGCTCAGCGGATTTCAGCAGCTTGCGGCTGGCAAGGCGATGATGGGCGCTGGCGAGGGCATGGCTCGCGGAGATGGCGGTGGTGGTGGCGGCGGGCCGATGCTCGCGGGCGCTGGGCTGGGCATGGGAATGGCGATGGCCAACATGTTTTCGCAGGCCTCACGACCGGCTGAAGCTCCGGCCGCACCTGCACCCGCAGCGGCACCGGCGGCACCGAGCCTTCAGGATCGTTTGAAGAAACTGAAAATGCTCAAGGAAGAGGGCCTGATCGACGATCAGGAGTACGCCGCCAAGCGCGCCGAGATCCTCAAAGACGTCTAACTACTTGGCCGGGACTTCTCCTGGCCATGCCATCGGCTGAGTCTGCCTGCGCGGACAGTCCCAACCTCACTTGGCGAAGACGCACGGCTTGCTATTGCAGGTCTCACGCACCGTACCGCCGTCCTGTAGGAATCCTTGCAGTTGTTGTTTGGCGGCCTCCAGACGACGGATCGCTTCATGCACGGGATTGTCCTTCGGGGGCACGTTGTCATCGCCGGGGCGGGGACTCTGTCCAACATCAAACTGTACATAGGCCGAGGGCAGGGGGCCGCTGGCAGTTGGGATTCCCCACACTGCTTCGACTGGCTGATTGAGCAGCGGGATTCCCATCGAACGCACGATCATGCGCGTGGCTAGGTTTGGAACTTGTCCGTCACCCAAGCCCTCTTGATAGAGCACCTGCTTGGCTCCGCCCGAACCTGGGAGCGGCGCGTTGACAATGTAGGGCGCGTAGGTGGCTGGATCGGAAGAATCCCACAGCGGCTGACTGAGCGCGATCAGGAGTTGGCGAGCGAGTGGATCGGAGTAGGACGCAGACAGCAGAGGTGCCAGCTTTCCGAAGTTCCCACTGCGCCACATCATCAGGCTCCAAAATCCTCCGGGCACATTGAGCGCACCGCGTTTCACATCGGGAGAGAGTGCCAAAAAGGTCAGACCCTGAACGCCTCCGTTCGAGATTCCGTAGTAGTACACTTGGCTGGAGTCGATCACGACCTTGCCGTTTACGCGTAGCTCTGGAATCTGCGCGAGCGAGCCGTCTTTGATGAGCCGCGCCAGCACTGCGAAGTTGACGTGAGCTTGCTGAAGACGATCGGTAATCTGCGCGAAGTTGTTGAAGTTCGACATCACCTCGTTGGCTACGTAGTACGCATCCGCCTCGGTGAGACCAATCCAGTCCGTACCAACTTGGATCATGCACAGACGGTTGATGATCTCTCGCTGGTACCCAGAGTCCATTTCACCGAGCGCACCACCGAACAGACCATGTCCGTAGATCATCACAGGAACCGGCGCGGTCGCTGTTTGGACGCATTTGGGAATGTGAACAACCAGTGGGAACCGTCCGTAGCCGCGAAGCTTGGGCTGTCCGTTTTCGTCTTTGTTCATCCGTCCGTTTTCATCGTTGGTAAGGAACGATGATGAACGGAAGGTACCGATGACTTGCCGAAGCAGCGGATCGCGTGGGGCGTTTTCGACCTTGTTGATCGTAAACAGTGGGGGCGGTGGCTCTGGCGGATCGGTCGGCACTAGCTTAGCGAGTGCCGTGTCTCGCATCTTGAGCATGGGGCCAGTGACTTGGGTGTCATCGCCAGTGGTGAAATCCCACGCCAGTTGCAGAGACTTTTTTGGCAGCCCTTTTTGTTCGAGAAATTGAAACAGCTCCTCGTAATGGGCTGAGAGCTTGCCGCGAATGCTGCCCGGCTCGACATCCTTGCTCCGAATGGCGGCAAAACCGGCGAGCGGCGGAACATCCTGTCCATCGGTCGTCTTGAGTCCGGCGATCGCCACAAGGTATCGCGACTTTGGGCGGAGCCGGATTTGCGGACGGATGAGCAGCGCTTGCCGTTCTCCGAGCATCGCATTGCGATCAAGCTCAGCAAACAGCGGGACGCGCTCGCCGGTATCTACGGACAGAAGCTGAATCGGTGAGGTGACCTTGAGCGAGTCTTCAATTCTCGCTGGAGTCGGTAGGTTTTGGGGATCAATGCTGCTGGGGAAGTACGCAATCAGCGGTGTCGCGGGGCTGAAGCCATCCCGTGCGGCAAACGGTGCTGGATCTAAAGCGACTCCTTTGCGAGACGTCGGCAGCACTCCTGCTGGGAACGTGACCCGTCGAGTTCCAGCGGCATCCGTCTGTAAATAATAGTTCGACGGAAACGGCGACAAGCAGTCTTCCGCTGGACCGCCCCCAAGGGGATTACAACCTTCAGCGAGCGGCGGTTCTGGCTGCGGTGTTGGGTCGACATGCACCGTACAAGAGACACACAGCGGTAGTCCACCGAGCACCACCAAGGATGCGAGCGACGAAACGAGCGACCAGTTTTTCGAGTTACGAGTGCGCATGCGCGGCAGCATATGCCAAAACCGTTGCGTTTTAGGAAGCTGTGTCCGCGACGTGCGAAATGATAGCGAGCGCTTGTGTTTTTCGGTCCGATTCTGCGCGGAGCGCTTCGTCGCTCACCACATGGTAGCGGTGGAGCAGCGGCAGGTAGTCCAACTGAAGTCCTGCGGAAGGTCGTACAAATATCGCGTTACAGACCGCCAGTTGACGGAGTGCGGCGACCGTTTCAAGCGGAATGTGACACTCAGCATGGGTGATCAGGTAGATCGTCACGCGGGTCTTGTTGCTTTTGCACAGCGCCTGAACTTCGCGCCGTAGATCGCGGAACACCCGGCCATAGTTTCGACCTCTGGTACTGCGAAAGCCGAGGAGGTATGGAAGAATCCGCTGTGGCGAAAGATCGGCGCGGACGGCGTCGTGGAGTCGCCCATCGAAGAAGCGAAGTTGTACTGGCACATGCGCATGGATCATGCGCTGGCACAGCGATAAGGCCAGGCCCCGTGCGAACACCTGACGCAGCCCTCTCATCGAGGGGGAACAGTCGACCAGAATGTAGCTTAGCGGATGGGGCGCTTCGACTTGGCGTTCCCGACCAAGATAAAGCAGCTCGGACTGTGCAAAGCGTGCGTAGAATAACTCGTCATCGCTGGCCAGTTCACTCGGAAGGAGTGCATCGAGAGAGCCTCGGTTGAGTAGTCCGGCGTAGCCACCAGTGGGATAGCTTTGTGCTCCGCTTACGTGCTGGGCCTCTAACACAGATGGGAGCAGATCGAGAGAAAAGCGGACCGTATCGCGCAAATCGTCCGCTTCAAACATCGCGAGCAGCTCTAACAGATCGATACGATTGTCGCTGGCTTGGGATAAGAGCCCAGTGCTGCCATCGTGCAGAGACAGCAGCCGTACCGCTTGGGCATCGAGCAGCTCGGCCCGAATCGTCAGTGCTACTGATGAATTCAGCAGCTCGCGCAGGAACGCGACCTGTCGCTGGGTCTCACGATTCCGATCCAGCGGTGACAGCAGTAAAGAGGTTGCGTCAAATCCTTCGCCGGGCAGATCTGCAGAGGTCGCATCAAACGATGGCAGCAGCGGTGCCAAGCTACCGAGGAGCTTGTAGAGAAGCACTGCGATTAACTTATCGTTGGGTCGGAGCGCCGCGATCTGTTCGATTGGCTCGATGGCAGCCAGTGTCTGCAAGAGGCTACGATATTTTTCCGCGACCTCACGAAATGCCGGTGACGGTGGCGTCTCTTGGCCGAAGCGCAGGTGGCTTGCTGATGTGGATAACAGCAGCCCCAGGTCATGCACTACGACCAGCGGCAGCGACAGTCCCAAGCGATGCAGTTGGTTGTGCCACATGACCGCCTGTGTCGTGCTGTCTGCCGCGCTGCGAACCTGTGAAAGCGACAGAGAGAGAAGCTGTTTTGCAATGAACGCTCGCACTGACATCGTCAACCATCACCTTAGCAGCATTGTGCACCAGAGTCGTTGCTCTGCTTCTTACTACCGTTGGGGGGGGACGTGGATCTAATAAGAGTCATATAAAATGTCTCTTATTAGTCCATGGAAGCGCTCGGTGTGGACTGGGCGTGAGACAATTGTTCGACAGATAGAACGCTTTGTGGCACAAACAAGCGATTATGTCGTTCCGTAAGATCGCTCAGATTGGACATCCCGTGCTCCGCCAGGTTGCTCGCCCGCTGAGTCGCGAGGAGCTGATGTCGCCATCCGGCCAGCAGCTTATCGACGACCTGATTGCGACGATGAGGGACGCCGATGGAGCGGGTCTGGCGGCACCGCAGATCTACGAGAGCGTGCGAGTGTGTGTGATCGAGGTCGGACAGAACGCACGCTATCCGTACAAGCCGAAGATTCCGCTGACGGTTCTGGTGAATCCGCTGCTGACACCGCTGACCGAGCGCAAATTTAGTAACTTTGAGGGCTGTCTGTCGGTTCCCAACCTGCGAGGCCGTGTCGATCGCTTCTGCGAGGTACGGGTCCAAGCCTGGGATCGGGAAGGACGCGAGCTGGACTTTGTGGCCCGAGGCATTTCAGCCGGAACGTACCAGCACGAAGTCGATCACTTGGATGCAACGATCTTTGTCGATCGTGTGAGCGATACTCGTACGCTCTGTACCTGGCAAGAGTTCGAGCGACATCACCGCGAAGGATTCATCAAGGAAGTGCAAACGATCGTCGCGGAGTTTGGTTCGTAATAGCGGCCGCTTCGTGGCGGTGATGTTATGCTGCGCCGCTATGAGTACGACCGCGAATCCATGGTTGATTGTTGGGGCGATCTCGGGCTTTTTTTCCGTGGCTGGTGGGGCGTTCGGTGCGCATGCGCTCAAGCAGAAACTTGCTCCTGATCTGCTCACCATCTTCGAAGTCGGAGTGCGCTATCAGATGTATCACGCACTCCTGCTGTGTCTGATTGGGCTTCTGCCACTGAGTCCGACTGTGCGCTGGGCGGGAATCCTGTGCGTCGCCGGAACCGCGTTGTTTTCGGGCTCGCTGTATGTGCTGGCGTTATCGGGAATACGCTGGTTGGGAGCAATCACTCCGCTCGGTGGTCTATGCTTCCTAGGGGGCTGGATCGCCGTGGCTGTGGCTGCCTATCGGCTGGCCTACCCATAGCGGTTAATGCGCCGAGAGTGGAGCAAGCTGAAAAGACTGAATCGGTGGGTTCAGTTGCATGTGCTCGCGGTGTGCAGAACAGTGGCGCTGCGCTGGGTCGAGCGGCTGGGCACTGAGCAGCACGCAGAGTCGGCCGTGTCCATCCAGTTGGGGGGTGCGCAGCCAACTATCCGTCGATGGAATTCGAACCACTCCCGGTCCTTCTACGCGATCGGAATCGCTTGCACCCGGAAACAGACTGTCAAGTACCCCGCCACTGCGCTTCAGTACATAGACGTAGGCCGGCTGCTGTAGCGATAGTTCCAGCGCAAACACCTGCCCCGCGCTGAGTGACTGACCGGCCGCCAGCGGAGTCGGATAGCCACGGTCATCGGGGAGGAGAACCTGGGGCGCGGTGCCAAACGTTCCCCCTTGATAGGTGGGTCGGTGGACACACGATGCCAGCACTACGAGCGACAGAGCGATTGCACAAGGTACACGCATGCTTTTGCAGCGTATCACAGTCACGGGCGCTGGCCTACGGCTGGTTTGCTTGTCGTTCCTCTACCAGACGATTGGTCAATCTCTGTTCAGCATCGGCCGCGTATTCGCTACAGCCACTGGGTGTTACGAAGGACTCCCGGGAACCGCTACGCTGGCTTGCTTCCCATCGCTCAAACAGCGATGAAAAGTCCGGGTGTGCAGAGATGACGATGTCGCACGGTAGACTGCGGACTTTGGCGATGCTTGTGCGAAACTCGGCGATCCGCTCAGGACTTTGGGTGAATCGGAATCCGGGCGCACTGACCGGGTTTAGGCTGTCCACATAGACAACCTGGACGCAGCGTGAGCCTTCACAGCTTCGCCAACTCCAAGACGTTCCCGAAGGAGTATGACCGGGGGTGTAGTGAACCGTGACCGACACGTTTCCTGCTTCCACTGCCGCGCCCTCGGCAATCGTTTGCACCGATGAAACTGCGGGGAATCCCATCGCTGAGACTCCGAACGCAGCTTGTGGATCATCAGGAGGTACAGTGCCACTGCGCAGCGCTTCGACACCTCGTGGACTGGCTGCGACCTTGGCACCGCTCCATCGTTGCAATGCGGAGATGCCTCCGACGTGATCGTAGTGCGGATGAGAGCTTACGATCCAGCGGACCTGATTGATGCGGAAACCGAGAGATTCAATGTTTTTGGCAATCAATGGGGCTGACTGGCTGAGCCCACCGTCGATCAGTACCAGTCCATCACCACCGTCGATCAATACCGCACTGAGACCCTGTACTCCCACGTAGTAGGTGTTGCCAAAGATGCGAAACGGAGCATGCGGTTTGTTCCAGTCTTCACACGAATCGCAGACCTTGGGAGGATCCGCGCTGCGCAAGGGCTCTGGGCTCTTTATGGGGGTGGCGCAATGACTGAGCCACAGAGCCATGCTTCCGAATCGCACCAATTTTTCGATTCGGGCCAAGCGAAGAGTTTTCCAGAGAGAGCCATGAAGGTGGAGCATCTGCCTATTATCAACTCACCTCAATTCGCGTCTAATTTTCAGTGCGGGTTGGGTGGAACGAAATAAGAGTGATTTTTGATGACTAATATTATCTTGATCGACTGTCTCTGGAGTCGCTCTGAGCACGACCTGAGTGTGGGTGCGGTGCCTCATTCTTTCACGATGCGCGAAGTGGGCGGAGACCGTGCGATAACGGGCACTTTCGCGTGTGGTGTTGCATATGGTGTTGCATGTGGTGTTGCATGTGGTTGTGGAACAGAAGTGGGTGATGGTTGCGATGGACGAGAACGTGTCGAGGGGGACAGAGAGTGCGAACCGGAAGGAGAGCTGGGTCGCGGTTCCGGTGTTTGATTCGTCGAAGATCGATGAGTTGCGGAGCTTCCAGCCGCCACACTTACCGAGCTTGATTCCACAGATCATTCAGCGCTTTGTCTCCGAGTTAGAGGTCCGAAGTGAGGCGATCGCAGCGGCCGTACGGGGACGCGATGTGGTGACGCTTCAGGGTCATGCGCACACGCTCAAGTCGTCGAGTGCGATGCTTGGAGCGATGCGAGTGTCAGCGATCTGCGAGCGAATTGAACAGTTGGGATCGGCTGGAGCCGCAGAGCAGGCCTTGGCACTGTCTGCCCGACTGCTGACCGAGCTGCGTGCTGCCGTCGAAAGCCTGCGCGCAGCCAGCGTCTAGCAGTCCACTTGCAACTGGCATCTGATAGGCTCGCTCTCATGACAGCCTTCGCCAAGGTTACGCAGACGATTCGACCGTACGGAGATCGCAAAGACGACGGACGAATTCAGCTCTCGTTTACCCTGCCGGTGTCTGCGTCGGGGCGAGCCAAAGAGGCGGCGCGTCGGCTCTGTGAGCAGATGGGCCTTCAAAACATCGCCGTATCGACCATGGAGCCAGCCGGTGATGGGTTCAGCTTCTTTGTCGTCTACGCCAGCACCCCGCAGTCCGTTGACTTCGCCGAGATCGTCGTGCCCGAAGTGACCGCGCCGTCCTGGTCCTTCAAAGAGGTCAACGCGATCATTCGCCACCACTTCGGACGCAAGCTGGTGATTGTCGGTGCCTGCACTGGCAGTGACGCGCATACCGTTGGGATCGATGCGATTTTGAACATGAAGGGCTACGCGGGCGACAAGGGTCTCGAGGCGTACCCGTGGGTGGACGCGCGGAACCTCGGGGCGCAGGTCGACAATGCGGCGCTGCTGGCCAGGGCGCGAGAGTTGTCAGCCGATGCGATCTTGGTATCGCAAATCGTTACCCAGCGAGACGTTCATCGCGAAAATGCCAAGCGCCTGATCGATCTGGCCCGGCGCATCGGCCTGCGCGATGTCTTACTGGTGCTTGGTGGTCCTCGCATTGACCACAAGCTCGCCAGAGAGCTTGGCTACGATGCGGGCTTTGGTCCGGGAACCAGGCCGAGCCAGGTCGCAAGCTATATCCTGCAAGCTCTGCTGTCTCGACGGGGCATCCAACCTGCCGAGGCCTTGGTCAGTGCGCTCGAACACGCCCACTAGGCCCGACAGACGCGCCGCTTTCCCTACGCCGTCGCCAAGCAACATTCCTAGAGTGACAAGATAGAGAGTCGCCGACGAGGCGAAACCCGGGCTATCATCAACCGATAACCTGTGTGAATAGGTCCGTCTTTTATCACTCTGCGTGGAGGCAGTCGCTGCCATGCCCACTAGTTCGAGCGCCCAGCCATTGATGGCGTTTTCTTCACCACTTCTTGCGTCGGTGGATCGGTTGCTGCGTGGCTTTGACAGCCGCTTCGCAACGACCGGGCTGTTTTCGTCGTTGAGTCGATCACAGCTCTTCACCGATCGCCTGTTTAGCCGACGTTTGTCCTCGTTGGGCTTGCCATACGACAGCGTTGGCTTTTCCGCTCGGGAACAGGCCGCGCCGCCACTGACGCACGCTGAGTCTTGGGTGCCGAGCGCTGCCTCGCTCACTGGCAAGGCGAATGCGCGGATTCCGACGGCAACTCAAGCACGCACATCGCTGTCGCGACAGTCGCCCCAGTCGGTGCAGTCGCCCCAGTCGGTGCAGTCGCCCCAGTCGGTGCAGTCGCCCCAGTCGGTGCAGTCGCCCCAGTCGGTGGCCAAAGCGGGCCCGCTGGCGATGCCGATGGTCCCGGCTGCTTCGAGTGCGATGGTGAGCTCGACAGCGAGCCCTGGACCAGCTTCGGTGGCCACGGGTCGTGTCCCGTCTGCTGCTGCGAGGGCGCTGGTGGCTCTGCCCGAGCTGGCTGACAGCGACGGTACATCCACGAAGGCCGGTGTCGATGAGCCGCGAGGGTTTGAGCTGCTCGCAGCGTCTGCTCCCGAACGATCGCGTCTGCCATTTTCGGCACCAGAGATCGGCAGACTCTCGGCTCTCGGTCGCAGCTTTATGCACCTTGGGTGGTCTGATTCACGACTCGGACTCAGCTCTGGCGATCCCTTGGTCGGTATGCTGACGAGCGCTGCGCCCTCGCTGCCAGCATCCATCGATAGCGCTTTCGAGGCGGTGTCCTCGGGACAGTCAGCGAGGGTTGCGCAGGGCGCTGCTCTATCGCAGCTCATGGTGTCGCCAGAAGGCGTCGCTGCCAGCAGATCACAGACGGCGCTGCGGCCACGGACGCTGGCGTCTGAAACGAAGCAGCCTTTGCCCTCTGCGGTTCTTCCGAAATCGACGGATGGTTCGGCATCGCCACGGATTGCTGCCGAAGTTCTCGCTTCGCCGAGTCAGGTGAGCATCATCTCGTCGTCGGTTGCGGATGCTGCCGATGCGGCCAGGGCTACACCAACGGAGGCAGAAGCGACCACCGCAACTGCTCCTTCGCGAGCGACGGATCGAGTCGTTGCGGAACGTCCTACTGCTTCGGCCCGAGAAGCCGTGGTCGCCGAGATGGCGGGTCTGCTTGCACCCCTGTCGACGAGGCTTTCCTCTTCGATGTGGTTGGGTGAGACGGCCAGCCGAGAACACTCACTGGCATTGGGAGAGCGAGCTGCACCCGACCTGACACCGCATCCAGCAGCGAAGCATTGGACTGCACCCGGTGGCATTGGTTCGCAAGTGGAGCAGTTTGCCGCACGAGTGGGATTCCCTTCCGCGAGCGGTTTGCCATCGGTAGATCGTCCTCGGGTTGCCGCGCAGTGGAGCCATGCTCCTGGTCTGTCCTCGTCCGTGCAGCGTCTGCTGCAAGCACAAGCCCAGACGGAGGGGATTGCCCCGGTTGATCGGCTTGGGATTCCGTCGCTGCCATTCTTGGCGGCTCCTCAAACGGAGCGAGCTGTCGAGCGGCAAGGGTTGTTGTCGTCGTCGGTGCGACCAGCGCCCCTCCCGGTTCCCTCGCGGACAACGAGCGATGCCGCACCATCGCTGTCGCCTCCAGTTGCTCGTGCAGCCAGCTCACCGCTGGATGCGCCGCAGCGTTCAGTTCCAGTTCCCTCCGCGACGCTCCCGTTCGCTCCTGGCATCGAGCAGCAGCGCGTGGCCACTA
>WBZP01000790.1_pt1 | contig 41344 bp, 43 predicted proteins | sample 5204301 | NCBI WGS metagenome assembly WBZP01 (sample SAMN12412401, study PRJNA552823) | activated sludge metagenome | isolation source: activated sludge from nitrification reactor of wastewater treatment plant... | place: USA: Pennsylvania | collected 2017
CTTCCGCGGAGCTTTCCGCGGTGTAAGCCGCGGAAGTCCCGCCCGAGTAGCTCAGCTGGCAGAGCAGCTGTCTTGTAAACAGCAGGTCAGGAGTTCGATTCTCCTCTCGGGCTCTGGATCAAAGGGCTTCGGGCCCAAGAGAACATGGCGATGATCATCCGGTTCCCCGGCCAGAAGATGACGAGACCCAGCTAGACCGGGGACCTGCCTCTCAGTGCCTCAAGCACCAAATCCATTCACGGTCTTGGAATGTAGCTTTCCGAACGTTACACTCCAAGCATGAAGTCGCGTGATGCGATGCGTCTGCTCGAGGAGCTGTCGGCATCCCAGTGGGGGATGGTGACGACGGCGCAGGCGGCAGCGCACGGGGTTCCACGGCTCGACCTCTCCCGACTCTGCCAGTCCGGTCACCTCGAGCGACTGGCACACGGGGTCTATCGCGACGCAGGCGCTCCCTCCGAGGAGTTCGAGAGCCTGCGGGCTGTGTGGCTGGCCGCCGACCCATCGCACACCGCCGAACAACGCCTCCGGGACCTCGCGGGCGGCGTGGTCGTGATGGGTGCGTCGGCAGCCTCGCTGCACGGTGTCGGTGACCTGCCTGCCGATCGCCACGAGTTCAGCGCTCCGGTTCGCCGCCAGACCCAACGGCCCGACGTCAGCTACCGCCGGCGCAACCTCGAGCCCGGCGACGTCACGCTCGCCCACGGCCTCCCGGTAACCACGATCGAACGGACCATCGCCGACCTGGTCGAAGACCGGACCGACCTGAGCCTTGTTGGCGACGTGCTCCGCGCCGCTGCGCGGAGTCGGCGGCTGGACACCGACCGACTGGCAGAACTGCTCGCGCCGCTCTCCGCTCGCAACCACCTGCGCAAGGACGACGGCCACGCCCTGCTCCGTCACCTTGCCGCGCTCGCCGGTCTCGACACCGCCTCCCTCGTCGAGGAGATCTCGACATCGGACACGCTGAGTGCCCTGGTCGCCGCCACCAACCTGTCGCGCTTCTCGGACGTCGACCTGTCCGACCCAGTGATCGGCCCGGCAACCCAGGAGGCACTGCGGGAGTTCAGCGAGTACGTCGCTCGGTCGGTGCAGGAGTCGCTGGTTCCCGCCCTGGAGGCATTCGCTGTATCCATCGAGATGCCGCGGCTTCCCGGGCTGGAAGCGGCACTCGCCAAGGTGGCGGAACAGGTCTCCGTCGACCTGCCGACGCAGGAGCTTCTGGCATCTTTCGGCAACGAGTGGGCGGACACGCTCACGAAGGCGATCGCCGCCGCCGAAGCCGACCTACCGCAAGCGAGGACGGCCATCGAAGCTGCTCGCAATGTCGAGGTGGAGGGCACCCGTGGATGAGCCCCAGCCGTACCCGACAGCCAAGGGAGTCGAGGACGCCATCAAGGAAGCGGCGAAGCGAGCGAGCGCAGACGACCCGGCACTCACGACGAACGAGCGCATCCGGCTGGAGTACTTCAACCGGTTCCTCAGCCGCGTGTTCTCCGACGGCCCGGATTCCGAATGGGTCCTCAAGGGCGGCACCGGCATGCTCGCCCGAGTGGCCTCGACCAGGGCCACGCGCGACATCGATCTCTACCGAGATGGCTACGGCGTCGACGAGGCGGTCGAGGACCTGCGACGGCTGGCAGCCCGTGATCTCGGCGATCACTTCCAGTTCGTCTACACCGGTCACCGAGCGATCCTCGCCGGCGAGGCGCAGCCCTACACCGACGGCTACCGCATCGAGTTCGACACCTACATCGGCGCACAGAAGAAGGGCAGCATCGGAGTCGACCTCTCCACCGGTGCGGGGCTGACCGCTGAACCCACGATCACGGCTCCGGCCAGCGCGCTCGACCTCCCCCGGCTGGTGGGGTTCGAGTACCGCCTCTACCCGGTGGTCGATCAGATCGCCGACAAGGTCTGCGCCACGATGCAGCGGTACGACGACCGACCGTCGAGCCGGGAGAAGGACCTGGTGGACATCGTTGTCCTGGCGGTCACCCAGGACATCGACGGGACGGCCCTCACGACGGCCATCAGGATCGAGATCACCCGACGCGGGATGGATCCCATCGAGCACTTCGTCGTTCCCGCCGAGTGGGGCCCGGCGTACAAGAAGCTGGCTCGGCGTGTCCCCTACTGCGCTGAGGTCGTTGACGTCGACACCGCCCAGGAGCGCGCCTCGGCTCTCATCGATCCCGCGCTGGACGGCACCGCCGCCGGGCTCATCTGGCGAGCTGCAACAAGGGGGTGGCTCTCCTTGTAGCTCCGCCAGGAAGCTCGACACTCGTTGCACCTCCCCGTGGCGGGTGGCGGCTCGGGCCTGCGAATCCCTTGCTAATCCGCGGAGGCGAATGCGGTGGATCGAGGGGTACGGCGTGGACACGAAACCCTTGAGTTTCCGGGCTACAGTCGACGCAGCCTCACGGTGTGGACGGTCCCAGGACGCCTTGTAAACAGCAGGTCAGGAGTTCGATTCTCCTCTCGGGCTCTGTTCAGACCCGCCGAAGCCCTTGGAATTGCAGGGTTCTCGGCACGTGGTCAGGTTTGTGTTCAGACCCGACCGTCACCGTGTCTCACGGAATCCCACCGACGTCTCACGAATCGGTGCGAGAACGGAGGCAACGGGATGCAGGGCAGCAAGCGCAGGGAACGACGTCCGGGGACCTGGGAGCTGCGCGTCGACGCGGGCGAGGACCCGTTGACGCGCAAGCGTCAACAGAAGTCGGTGACCTTCCACGGCACCTCCCGCCAGGCCGACGTCGCGTTGGCCGAGCTGATCACCAAGTCGGCACGTGGCCAGGTGTCGGTCGGCCAGCGCACGGTCGCGCACGCCGTCGAGGCGGGGCTGCGCCAGGCCGAGCTCGAAGGGCTCGAGCCGACGACGCTGCGCAACTACCGGACCTCGGCCGAGTGCCACGTTCTGCCGGCGCTCGGGTCACGCCGGCTGTCGCACCTGAGCGCCGAACACCTCGACCGCTTCTACGGCGCGCTGGTCGAGGCCGGCTACTCCCGCTCGACGGTACGGGGCTGTCACGTCCTGCTGTGCCGGGTGCTCGACCAGGCGAAGCGCTGGGGCTGGGTCGCGGTCAACGTCGGCCGGGACGCCCGTCCTCCTCGACAGCACACGTCGAACCCGAAGCCGGTGCCGATCGACGTGGCCAGGTCGATGATCGACGAGGCGGCGAACGTGAACCCGGCGCTCGCCACGCTGATCGTGCTCGCGGCCGACACCGGGGCTCGGCGGGGTGAGCTGTGCGCGCTGCGGTGGCGACACGTCGACGAGTCGGCGGGCACGCTGCGGATCGAGGCGGCGATCGGCGAGACGAACGTGGTCTACGAGAAGGACACCAAGACCCACCAGCACCGCACGGTCACGCTGTCGTCGTTCGCGCTCGGCCGGCTGCTCGACCACCGGGACCGCCACGCCAAGGCGTGTGCGTTGTGCGGCATCGAGCTGAGCGACGACGCGTACGTACTCGCACCCAAGCCCGGTGGGCAGAAGCCGCTGCGCCCGTCGAGCGCGACGCGAGCGTTCAGCCGCCTCCGCGACCGGATGGACCTACCGAGCTGGATCCACCTGCATGGCCTTCGCCACCTCCAGGTCACCCAGCTCCTCGACGCCGGCATCCCGCTGCGCAGCGTCTCCGGTCGAGTCGGCCACCGCAATCCGTCGACCACCACGAACATCTACGCCCACTGGATCCAGGAGTCCGACGCACATTCTGCGAAGGTGGTGGGCTGTCGGATCTGGGGCTCGGCGGAACGTGGTCAGCCCTGAACACGGTGCTAGGTAAGGGGTGACCGTTCGGCTCCAGCAGCGGGCCAGCCAGACCACCGGTGGAACCGGAGCGGGCATACGATCGTCAGACGATCATGCAGCCGAGCACGTTGTGTCGAGCGTTCGTCATCGCGGTCATCAGCACGGGCACCCTCGGTGCGTCTGGTTGTGCGATCGGTTGGCAGGACCAGCCGATCAGTCGCGTCCTGGTGTCAGCTGACGGTCGTTCGCTCGACGTGGGCTGGCATTGCCACAAGGAAGCCGATGTCGAGGTGGAGGAGTCCGAGGACGAGGTGCGGCTCCGCTTCCGTGTCGACAGCTACAAGGGCGACTGCGCTGACCTCGAGCGAGTGACGCTGGCGTCGGCGCTCGGTGACCGCCGGATCGTCGACTCCACGACTGGCAAAGCGGTGACACCGTGCCTCGACACCAGTGGAGGAGCGGTCGGAACCATGACTGCCCCTGAGTGCCAGTAGGCGACCAGCGGTCGATCGCCAGCTGGTTGCGCTTGCGGAACAGGCGGGGGCGGTTGGAGCGAGTCCTGACAGCTGCCCGGCTACCCCCGATCGCTGATATCATTTCTGAGATCATGTGGTCGGTCGAGCTCGAACCAGAGGTGGAGGAATGGCTCGACACGCTCAGCACAATCGAGTTCGCCACCGTGCTTCCCCACATCGAGCGGCTGGCGGATCGTGGCAGTGCATTGCGGATGCCGGCGTCGAGGCCACTGGGCGACGGTCTGTTCGAACTCCGGTTCGACATGTCGAATGCGGCGTGGAGGATTCCGTTCTGCTTCGTGCCCGAGCGCAGGATCGTGCTGCTGACGGTGTTCCGCAAGCAGCGCATGAACGAGCGACAAGAGATCACCCGGGCTCGAGCGGCGATGACCCGCTGCATCGCTGAGGCCCACACCGCAGAGGAGGACGACTGATGGCACGAACCACGATCGATGACCTGAAGGCCCGACGCCTGGGCCAGATGTCCGAGGCAGAGCTCGCCGAGTTCGACGCTACCTACGCCGCGACCAAGTTGGCGCTCGAGGTCGGTGAACAGGTCCGCGACGCGCGGGAGGCGGCGGGCCTGACCCAGCGCGAGCTCGCCTCGCGGATGGGAACCAGCCAGGCGGCGATCGCCCGTCTCGAAGCCGGAGGGGTCGGCGCCACGCTCACGACGTTGCAGAAGGTCGCCACCGCGCTGAACCTCGAAGTCGCGGTCCTTCTCCGCCCGGCGAGCTGACTGCTTCTCCCAGGCTCGTTCCGGGCAGTCGGATGCATGACCAAGGTCGCGACGGCGCGATCGCCCTGCATGGACCCCGCCCAACGCGCTACCGCGACAGGGAGCCACCGGTGGCGGCTTGCAGGCAGAGATCAGATGTCGTCGAAGAACTCTGGCGAGACCACGACGTCTTCCTCGACCCTCGTGACCGTTCGGACACAATGTGGGTGCTGTTCCTGACGACCGGTGTGCGCCGCGGCGAGCTGGCCGGACTTCGCTGGGACGACGTCGACCTCGACCGGGCGACCATGGCGATCGTGCGCAACCGTGTCTCGGCCGGGCGCGGCAAGATGGTGAGCACCCGGCCTCACCTGGCGAGCTTCCACCCGGAGGTGGAGCTTCTCGTAGAGGAGGCTCCATCCCTCGCCGTCACCGCCGTGTGGCTCTGGATCCGATGCGTGCCGGGCCGGGCTGCGATCCGGCCGAACTCGTTGAGCAGCACCGGCTTGTCGACGCCCCGCAGGTCGGTGAGCAGGACCGGATTCTTAGCTCAACGGGCTATGAACATCGCAGATCGGTATGAATCGGCTGCGCCGGTGAACGTCGGTTCTGCACCTGGCTGAAGCACCGAGAGCACGTCGAGTGCCACCCATCGTGCGCGGATCCGGTGGCGAGGTATCATGCCACCATGACGAGGAACATGACGGTTCGGCTCCCTGACGAACTGGCAGCGGACGCCGAGGCGCTCGCCCGGGTGGAGGGCAAGAGCGTGAACGAGACCATCAAGGACGCCTTGTCCGCCGCGATCGACCAGCGTCGCCGGGATCCGAAGTTCCGCCAGCGCGTGCGTCAGATCATCGAAGAGGACCGAGTGCTGCTCGAGCGACTCGCGAAGTGAGCGTCGAGTACCTCAACCTCGCCGACTCGGCGCTCCACGCGCTGGCGACGGGGTTCGACAACGACGACTTCCCGGACCGCGTCGGTTGCGCCGCTGTCCTTGTCCGGCGCAGGCGGCCGCCACGGCAGCCCTTTGCTGCGCTCCTGCCTGGCCCAAGCGAACTACGCCGCACGGCAAGGGCGTCGTCAAGCCTCACCGCCTGGGCCACCGCTTTGTAGTTTGGTCGATAGCATTCTATCTGTGAATGTTATCCTCTCAGTAAGCCTCAAGAAAGGTAGCCGACGTTGGCTGTCTGGCGCCCTCAGCCGGAGGACCTGCAGCGGGTCTTCGACGAGCAGAATCCGTGGCAGCGCGACGGCCGGGTACCTGATGCGCTGGCACGGCCCGTCGAGCGCACTCTCGCCAAGCTGCTGTGGCGCCGTCTCCGCGACGACGAGCCACACCGCTTCCAGTTGGTGCTCGGTCCACGACGAGTGGGCAAGACCACCGCGCTCTACCAGACGGTACGTCACCTCATCAGCGACGGGACCGACCCGACGCGGATCTGGTGGCTTCGACTGGACCACCCGCTGCTGCTGCAGGAGCAACTCGGCGACCTGGTACGGGCGGTGATCGAGAGCTCGGGCGCCACCGACGCGAGCCCGGTCTTCTTGATGCTGGACGAGCTCGTGTACACCGATCGCTGGGATCAGTGGTTGAAGACGTTCTACGACGACCGCTGGCCGGTTCGGATTGCTGCGACCTCCAGCGCCACGGCTGCGCTGCGCGATCGGCGACTCGAGAGTGGCGTCGGTCGGTGGGCCGAGCAGCATCTGACGCCGTACCTGTTCACCGAGTTCCTCGAGCTCGTCGACGCCGGCAAGGACGCCCCCGTCGATCGACACCTCAGCGAGAGCATCAGGGCCCTCCCACACGGGACCCGCTCCGACCCCGACGTCACCCGATGGCGTCGGCAGTTCATGCTCGTCGGCGGATTCCCCGAACTGCTCACCTTGCCCCGAGACCGACCCAACGACGACGACGGCACGCGGTTGATCGAATCGCAACAGATCCTGCGAAGCGACGCCGTCGAACGAGCGGTCTACAAGGACATCCCGCAGTCGTTCGGCGTGGACAGTCCAATGATGCTCGAACGTCTCCTTTACGTGCTGGCCGCGCAGATCACCGGCATCCTGTCCCCGTCCAACATCTGCAAGGACCTCGGTCTCTCCCAACCGACGTTCGATCGGTACCTCTCCTACCTGGAGCAAGCCTTCCTCGTCTTCACGCTCCCGAACTACTCCGGACGGGAAGCAACCGTGCAGAAGCGAGGAAGGAAGCTGTACTTCGTTGACGGGGCGATCCGGAACGCCGCGTTGCAGCGAGGCGTCGCTCCCCTCGACGATCCGGCGGAGCAGGGTGCACTGCTCGAGAACCTCGTCGCCGCCACCCTGCGATCCCTCGCCGTACACGCCGGCGTCCGCCTTCATCACTGGCGCGACGGCAAGCACGAGGTCGATCTCATCTTCGATCACCCCGAGCACCCGATGGCGTTCGAGATCGCCTCCTCACCCGACCACTCCCGATCAGGGATGCGCGCCCTCGTCGACAGACACCCGAGATTCGCCCGGAACACCTACCTCGTCGCTCCCCAAGTCGCCGTCGCCCACCCGTCGGCAACATCGGACTTCGGGACGCTCCCGCTCGACCTGTTCCTGCTCGTGGTCGGAGCCCAGGCCGAAGCAGCGTTCGTCGCTGGACTCGGTGGTGGCAAACCCGACACCGACTGACAGGCACCGGGCCGGTCATCCGCTTGCCAATCCCTTGCTAATCCGCGGTGGCGACGGGTGGATCGAGCAGCCCGGCGTGGACGCGAAACCCTTGAGTTTCCGGGCTACAGTCGACGCAGCCTCACGGTGTGGACGGTCGAAAGACGCCTTGTAAACAGCAGGTCAGGAGTTCGATCATCCTCTCGGGCTCCAGTCAGGGGTGACCATCCTTCAGGCCCTCGCAGAGCTCCGGACCGAAAGCGCCGGCCGGGGCATTGGCGACCCAGCGGCGACAGCCGATGGAAAGCTCACTTGCACTCGCCGCTCCTAACTAAAGCGAACGGCGAATCGCTTTAGTTAGGGACCCGACCCGGCCCGGGGTGGTGCCGCCACCGCTCGGAAAGGTCGGGGTACCACCCCCACACGGTCTCGAAATCATCGGCGTCCTTGAAGACGTGGACGAACCGCGCGAGCCACTCCTCGATCGACCCCGCCGGCGGGGGCGCCACGTGATCAGACAGCAAGTCCGACCACTGCTCCGCCGAACCGCGCACCTCGTGGGTCGCGTCGATGAGTCGCTCGACCTGGCGACCGACCAGCTCGACCCACCACGCTCGGTCCTCATCGTCGAAGAGCTGGATGTGGTGGAGACGTGTTACTGATCCGCCGGAGGCGGGGGCAGCGGCTCGCCACCAGTCCAACGACGCGTCGGAGTGCGGAACCATGAACTCGCCCACGTGCTCGACGAACTCGTCAGGGAGTCGGACGTTGTGAGCTTCGACGTAGTGCACCAGACCCGACGGCCAGAGGTAAAGGCCATCGGTCATCTCGTACGACCCGTTGGGGCACCCGCAGATCCGACACTCCGAGATGCCCATCATGTGGTTCACGGGCGTGCCCCCACGAAGGTGAACGATCACGAGATCGCGCTCTTCCAGGTCCCACAGCGGATCGACGAAATCCAACGGGTCAGGCAGCGCTTCCTCTTCATACGGCCCCTGCCAGTACCCGATCATCCGCCAACCACTCGACTGGGTGTTCGCCGTCCCTTCGTGCGCCTGGTCCACCGAGCTGACGATAGGGGTTGGAGATGCGCGACCGTCTGGCGATCATGAAATGGTTCGCGCCGCTCGGCGTGGGAAGCGACCCCCGACATTGTCCTCCGATCCGACGAGCCGTCGGGTTTCGCGAGTCGGGGTGGAGTCGGCCCGCCAGCTCGCTGCGCTTGCGCAACAAGCCAGTCTGTGCCGTCTCCTGACCACCGTGATCAAGGCGACCTTCGACCAAGAAGATGCACTCGAACGCATATGTGGTAGAGTGCATCTCGTGGAGGTGCGCTACCACCCGATCTTCGAGGCCTGGCTGACCGACCTCGCCGAGGGCGACGACGAGATCTTCGGTGAGGTCATGGCCCTGCTCTCCGCGCTTGAACTGCACGGACGAGACCTCGACGACGAGACACGCGACGAGTCGCACCCCGTTGTTACCGCCCGCTACGACCTCCACGCCCTTCGGCGAACGCCACCGACCCAGACCACGCCGTACGCCGACAGTCCTCCCGTGCTGCGGATCATCTACGGCTGCTGCACCCGTCCCGACGGCACCGATGTTGCGGTCGTCCTGCTCGCCGGCAACAAGACCGCCCTCGGCAACAGTTGGTACCCGCCGAACATCACCGAGGCGCAAGCTCGACTCGACAACTACACCCGCCAGCACTCCGACCTCAGCCCGATCGTGAAACGAGGCAACCGATGACCAAGCGAACCATCCCGATCGACAACACCAAGGTCGCCGAGTCCACGCTCACTCAAGAGGACTGGGACCGCGCAGAGGGTGCCCACGAGCGGTTCAAGGAACTCCTCGAAACGAAGCCCCGAGCGAAGGCTCGCTACGACACGGTGCTCGCCGAGATCAACGAACGGCAGGCCACCCTCCGCCGGCTACGCGAAGCCCGCGCGCTCACTCAGTCGACGCTCGCCGAGCTCCTGGAGATGGACCAGTCAGAGGTGTCACGACTCGAGCGGCGCAGCGACATGCTCCTGTCAACGCTCAAGCGCTTCGTCCACGCCAACGGCGGGGAACTGCACCTCGTCGTGCAGTTCCCCGACAGCGCCCCCGTCGAACTGCTCGTCGGCGATGAGTGAACCACTCGCGACGAACGCTGCGGGGGCTCCGGGCGGCCAACCCTTCATCGGCGTCGAGGAGTTCGAACGCATGTCACCGGACGAACGCCTGGAGGCTCTCACGGCTCGCGTCCTCACCGACCTCGACGATCTCCCCGACGACTTCCGTCGCCGGATCATCGCCACGGCACAGTCGCTCTGACGCCCCACCCACGAAGGCGGCCTCGACCGCACAGCGCAATCTCGACTCGGTGGTCGTTCAACGTGGTCAGGAGACGGCACAGACTGGCTTGTTCCGCAAGCGGAACAAGCTGACGTTTCACGACGACAGGTACTCGACGATCTGGACCGCGCCCCGGACAGCTACCGCACCCCACTCCCCCTCAAGGTGGTCCACGTCACCCTCGCTGAACCAGGCATCGATCCCGCCGAAGTCCAGCTCGCCATCGGCACCGACGGCCGGCCGATCCAGATGCGGGCCCTCGTTCCACCAAACCTCGCCTCGAAGGCACCAACGGAGATGCGCGTACGCCCCGTTCTCACCGGGTCGAGGTGGCCAGTAGAACCTCTCGTGGGCGGGCTCGAGAGCGGCATCCAGTTCGAAGGCGACATACGTCTCATCCGAATCGATGCTGAGCACGAAGCTGTCGACGAGGCTCACATGCTCGAGGTTCATGGCCCCCAGCCTCGCGTCTGTTCCGTTCACCACGCCGCACCAGACTCGGGCCTGCGATCATTGCTCGATGGATGGGGCACCAGAGGAGCTCATCGGGTGCTTCGTTGTCGAGGTCGGCGAGCGACAGGCGTGGCCGTTCCTCACCTTCGTCGATACAAGGCCAACCCCCGCCATGGAGGCTCGCCTATACCTGGACTGTGAGTTCACGGTCGACCAGGTCCGAGTCGCTCCGCGCTCTCGCGGCGCGACGCCACTGCTGGTGCTCAACATGCTTGCCGTCACGGCCGTGACTCGCGATTCGACTGCGATGGTTGTCGCGTTCGGCGACGAGCACGAGCTTCGCATCTCGAACGAGGCGGACGAACTCACGACTGGAGATGTCTGGTGGATGAGTCCGTGGACGACGGCGTAGTCGTCCTCCCCCTTGCCCTCGATCTGCACCGCCCGGTCGCCGCACCGGCCCCACGTCTCACCATTTGTCTCACCAGCCAGACGGACGGCCCCGGATTTCGGCGGTAGTGTGCGTGAGACGTCGGTGCGACATCCCTGACGGGACGGACGCTGACGGCTCCTGATGGACAACCGAATCGCGGCTTGAAAACAGCAGGTCAGGAGTTCGATTCTCCTCTCTGCCTCTGGTCAGACCGTCCGCGATCCCTGCAATTGCAAGGGTTTCGGCACGTTGTCAGACTCCGGTCGAGGTCTGACCATCACCGTGTCTCACCGAAATCCCACAAACGTCTCACCGATCGATGGGACGTGGACCGTGAGACACGGAGGAACCCATGAAGGGAAGCAAGCGCAAGCGCTGCCGGGCGGGAACCTGGGAGCTGCGCATCGACTCCGGTCGTGGCGCGCTCACCGGCAAGCCCCAGCAGCGCTCGGTCGTGTTCGAAGGCACGTCCCGAGAGGCCGACGCAGCGCTGGCCGAGCCGTTGACAGCCGCGAACCGCGGCCACGTCGCGGTGAACACGCGCACCGTCGCCGACGCCGTCGAGGAGGGCCTGCGCCAAGCTGTGCTCGAGGGTCTGGAGCAGACCACGATCCGCCACTACCGGACCTCGGCGAACTGCCACATCCTGCCGGCGCTCGGCGACCGCCGCTTGTCGCACCTACGCGCCGAGCACCTCGACCGCTTCTACGGCGCGCTCGTCGAGAAGGGCTACGCCCGCTCGACCGTCCGGAGCTGTCACGTCCTCACGTGCCGGGTGCTGGAGCAGGCCCGCCGGTCGGGATGGGTGCCGGTGAACGTGGCCCGGGATGCCCGGCCGCCGAGGCAGTCGACGTCGAACCCCTCGGCCGGTGCCGATCGAGATTGCCAAGGCCATGGTCGAGGAGGCGGCCACGTCGAACCGAACCTGGCCACGCTGCTCGTCCTCGCCGCCGACACCGGCGCCCGGTGGGGCGAGCTGTGCGCGCTGCGGTGGCGGCACCTCGACGAACAGGCCGGCACGATCCGGATCGAAGCGGCGAATCGGTGAGACCAGCCACGTCTACGAGAGGGACACCAAGACCCACCAGCGCCGGGCGGTGACGCTGTCGTCGTTCGCGCTCGACTGGATCCTCGACGCCGGCATCCCGCTGCGCAGCGCGTCGGGCCGAGTGGGGCACCGGAACCCGTCGACGACCACGAACATCTACGCGCACTGGATCCAGGAGTCCGACTCCCGGGCCGCCAGCGCCGTCGACGACCGGATCTGGGGCGTGGGCGGCTGAACTCGGACGGGTGCAACACCGCCTGGCACCGCTCCGCGACGCCGAGATGACTGTATTCAACGCGGAGGAGCGCCAGACCATCGATGACGTTCTGGACCAGTTCGACGGCTTGACCGCCGGCCAGGTGAGCGACCTCTCGCACGAGGAGCCCGGTTGGCAGCTCACCGAGTTGGGCGAGACGATCCCGTACCCGACCGCCACGCTCGGGTACCCGCAGGTCTCGACGCCGACGACTCGACGGCTCTCACTCGAGGCGGCAGCGAAGTAGGGCATCGCACTCCCTTCGTGATCCGCCGCGTCGACGTCCCCGCCGACCTCACCGAGCGGATCACGAACACCTACGGGCCACGGAGGTGGAGGCAAGGAGCGCCGTCGGAGTGGGACTTCTGGGCGGGCCCTCTTGCTGCGGCGCTGATCGCGTTCCGAGACTTCGAGTCGCGGCCGTTCGACCACGTGCCCGCCATCCGTAGACTCACGATCGTCGACCCGGCGTTCGGTGCACTCACGTTCGTCGGGGTTCTGCTCGCCGACGGCGTGGTGGAGATCGCCGATGGTCAGATCGATGGTCAGACTCCGGTCAGGACGCGGGTGTAGACCGCTGGCGCTCGACCGCTGAGACGTTGACCTTCAGCTGACAATCGGCGACCACCCCGACAGGCAGGTCAGCTCGGCAAACGTCGCCTCGACCGGTACCCTCCATCTGCGTGGAAGACCGGGAGGGAAGCCCTGCCGAGGGATGGTGGATCGCGTCCGATGGGCACTGGTACCCGCCCGAGCTACATCCGGATCGATCGGTCGGAAGCGTCGCAGCCGACCTCTCCGGCGCCGACGTGCTGGCCAGCCGGGCCGGGTCATCAGCGGAGGCTGAAGCCGACCGGCTTCGCAAGCTCGCAGACCAGCAACAAGCTCGGGCGGAGCAGACCCGGATCCAGGCCGACAACTGGGCCAAGGGCGCCGAGGGCGAGCGACGAACGGCCGCTGTCCTCGATGCCCTTCCCGCGACGTTCGCCGTGCTGCACGACCTCCACGTTCCCGGATCGAAGGCGAACGTCGATCATCTGGTGATCGGGCCGAACGGCGTCTTCGCTGTGGACTCGAAGGCCCACAGCGGGGTGCTCACCGCGGGTTCCGACACGCTCTGGCGAGGCCGCTTCCCCATCCGCAAGGAAGCCGACACGCTGTCGTTCATCGCAGGGCGAATCAGCGAGCACCTCGATGTGCCCGTCATCGGTGTCCTCTGCTTCACCGAGGCCGAACTGCCGCAACCGGTCAACGACCTGGGCTTGGTTCGTGCCGTCTCGCTCGACGCCCTCGTCGCCACGGTGACCGCCGGTCCAACAACGAACTCTCCCGAGATGGTCGCCTGGCTCACGAGACTGGCGAGCGAACTCGAGGTGCCAACCAAGCGGGCGGCCACCGACGCACCGGCGGCGTCTTCGGCGACGGCCCGCTCGCGACCGACACGCACTCGTTCGCGGCCCACGCGTACTTCGGCAGCACCGAAGGGAAAGCCCCAACGAGCGCAAGGCTCGGGTGCTCGGAGCACCGGACCGAGACAGCGAGGGGCCAAGAAGGGCGGCTGCGCACCGATCGTGGGCGGCGTCATCGCCTTGCTGTTCATCTGGTGGTTCCTGGCCGTCGGGCTCCAGCAGATGGTCAAGAGCGCCAGTCTGACGACCACCACCGTGGCATCACCAGCGGTGGGCATCACGTTCTCGTGCCCCGCTCCAGGTGCCGGCTACGCGGGCACGTTCACATACCCGACCGAGGGTTCCAACTTTGCGAGCTACGACATCGTCGTCACCTTCGGGACCCAGGAGCTGTATCGAGACCGTTGGTCGAACAAGTACATCGGTCCACCGACGATGACCGGATTGTGGCCGGCGGTCGAGCTCATGGTGACGACCGCGTCGACCACCAACGCCTCTTCGGCAAGCACGCAGACGGTCGTGACCCCTGCCGCACCCTGTTGAGCCGGTCGTAGCCGTCCAGCGGACGTGTCGTAGCGATTCAGTCTCAGCGCGGGCCGAATTCGAGCGCGACGTCCGACTCCCGAAGCTTCGGACACGACGGGGCGTGCCACGACCCCTGACATCGGCGGAACGCATGGCGGCCGGGTGCCATCTGGGTGGAGCGGGAGGAGGACCACGAAGTCGTCTACGAGGCCCCCGATCGGGAGCTCGTTCCCCAGCTGATCGGCGAGCTCGTGTCAACGCTCGACACCACCTCCGACACCGATGACCATGCATTGCTCCGAGCCGCGATGGCCCATCTCAACCTGGCGATGATCCACCCCTTCAGCGACGGCAACGGCCGAGCAGACGGTCGAGCGCCTGACGAGCGACCAGAGTTCACCCGGGCTCGAGCACGCCGAGCGTCTCGGCCAGTTCGGCGAGCACCTGCGGGTGCGACCACACGAGTTCGACGCCGTCGCGCAGCGACGAGTCCTCGAGGCGGGGCTGCGCCAGGCCGAGTTCGAAGGGGCCGAACCGACGCGGTCAGCAGCCCACCGCCGGGTGGCGGCATCCTTGGTGTCCCACGCACCAGGAGGGTGACCGTGTCGGTCCCGCCATCAGGGCAGCAGTTCGAGATCCGCCACGGCGACCAGCGCGCCACGATCGTCGAGGTCGGCGGCGGCATCAGGGAGTACCGCGTCGGGGTTCGTCACGTCCTCGATCCCTATCCGCTGGATGAGATGTGCACGGGCGCGCACGGCACACCGCTGATCCCGTGGCCCAATCGCCTCGCCGACGGCCGCTATCGCTTCGACGGCGAGGACCACCAGGCCGCCCTCACCGAACCTGCGAAGCACAACGCGATCCACGGCTTCCTGCGTTGGCGCTCTTGGGTGGGGATCGACCACGACGAGCACCGCGTGGTGATGGCCACGACGCTGCACCCGATGCCCGGCTACCCGTTCACCCTCCACGTCGAGGTCGCCTACGAGCTCACGTCGGACGGGCTGGCGGTGACCACGACAGCCGAGAACCGGGGCGACCGGCCGTGCCCGTACGGCTGCGGATCGCATCCGTACCTGTCCCCGGGAGACGGTCTCATCGACGGCTGCACGTTGCAGCTCGACGCCGCGACTCGCATCACGACCGACGCGGTCCGCCAACTCCCCACCGGTACCGAACCGGTGGAGGGCACGGCGTTCGACTTCCGCTCACCCCGGGCGATCGGCGACCTCCAGGTGGACTTCGCGTTCACCGACCTCACCCGAGACGACGATGGCCGCGCGTGGACCCGGTTGACCGGCACCGACGGCGCCGAAGCCGCGTTGTGGGTCGACCGTCACCACCCGTACATCGAGATCTACACGGGCGACACGCTCCCACTCGACAAGCGTCGCCGGGGACTCGGGACCGAGCCGATGACGTGTCCTCCCAACGCGTTCGCGACCGGCGAGGACGTGATCCGCCTCGAACCCGGAGCATCGTCGACCACCTCGTGGGGCGTGCGTCTCAACACCTGACCGCCGATCTGACCCCGGACCATCGGTCGGGCTGCAGGTCGGAGTTGGTCGAAGGCACCGCGAGGCTTTGCGCTGCGGGCCGGAGGAGCAGCGTGGATCACGCAATGGTGGAAGCGAACAGGCCCGCCGTTAGCCTGACCGCACCGATCAACAGGCCGACCGGCCTTCCGGCCCACCCCCCACAGATGACCGCAACCCCCCGCACGACCCAACCGACAGTCCGCATCCTCGGAACTCACGGCGTCCCCGCCAACTACGGCGGGTTCGAGACCGCGGCCGAGAACGTCGCCCTGTTCCTCCGCGACCAGGGGTGGCGGGTCGTCGTCTACTGCCAGGACGAAGGTCGGGGGCGGATCCGCACCGACGTCTGGAACGGAATCGAGCGGGTCATCGTTCCCGTCCCCCTCGACGGGTGGCTGGGCACGTCGCTGTTCGACCTGCGGTCCATCCTCCACGCCGTCCGCCACCGGGACCTCTGCCTGACCTTCGGCTACAACACCGCGATCTTCAACACGCTCCAGCGGCTGTTGGGCATCCCCAACGTCATCAACATGGACGGCATCGAGTGGTCCCGGGCCCGCTGGGGTCGTGCCCGGCAGTCCATCCTCTGGACCAACGAGCGGATCGCGTGCGTGGTCGGCGACGCCCTCATCGCAGATCATCCCGAGATCGCCGTCCACCTCGCGACCAGGGCGCCCGAGCGGAAGATCACCACGATCGCCTACGGAGCGCACCCGGTCACCGAGGCGAGCACCGCGCCGGTCACCGCGCTCGGCCTGGAGCCGGGCGCCTATCTCACGCTGATCTGTCGGCCGATCCCCGAGAACACGATCCTCGAGCTCGTCCGCGCCTTCTCCCGACGGGAGCGCGGGGTGCGCCTGGTGGTGCTCGGCACCTACCGACCGGACGAGGACGAGTACCACCGGGCGGTCATGGACGCTGCGTCCGACGAGGTCGACTTCGTCGGCGCCATCTACGACCCCGACTCGGTGACAGCGCTGCGGTTCCACGGCATCGGCTACCTGCACGGCCACACCGTCGGCGGGACCAACCCCTCGCTGGTCGAGGCGATGGCGGCCGGCAACGCGATCGTCGCCCACGACAACGACTACAACCGCTGGGTCGCCGCCGACGGCGCCCTCTATTTCCGAACCGAGGACGACGCGGACGCCGCGATCACCTCCCTCGTCGAGGATCGAGCCCTCCGCGACCGCCTGAGCGCCGCGGCACGGGACCGACACCTCGCCGAGTTCACCTGGACCCACGTCGCAGGCCAGTACGAAGACCTGCTCATCCGGGTCGGAGGAGTGCGCAAGCCCGTGAACGACACCTCGACATGCACGACTGGAGGTCACCGATGATCAGGATCGCCGTGGTGGGCCTGGGCAAGATGGGGCTGTCGCACCTCGCGATGCTCCGCGCCCACCCCGAGGTCGAGTTGGCCGCCGTGGTCGACTCGACCCCCTACATGGTCGACGTGCTGTCGAAGTACAGCGGGCTCCGCACGTTCACCGACATGAGTCGCGCCCTCCAGGAGGTGGAGCTCGACGCGGTCGTCATCGCGACGCCGACACGGCTCCACGTGCAGATGGTTCGCGAAGCGTTGGAGAACGGCCTGCACGTCTTCTGCGAGAAGCCGCTGTGCCTGACCCCGGAGGACTCGGAGTCGCTCGCCGAGCTCGCCGCGTCGCGGGGTCTCGTCACACAGGTCGGCTACCACAACCGCTTCGTCGGAGCCTTCCGCGAGGTGCGGAACCTGCTCGACATGGGCGCCATCGGCCGGGTCACCCACGCCCTGGCCGAGGCGTACGGCCCGGTCGTGCTGAAGCCCAAGGGCGGCACCTGGCGCAGCCAGCGCTCCGAAGGCGGCGGCTGCCTGTACGACTACGCCGCCCATCCGGTCGACCTGCTGTCGTGGTACCTGGGTGCGCCCAGCTCGGTCGGCGGAACCGTGCTCGGCCAGGTCTTCTCGGCCGAGACCGAGGACGAGGTGTACAGCACCCTGCACTACCCCGACGGATCCTCGGCGCAGCTGTCGGTCAACTGGTCCGACGAGTCGTACCGCAAGATGACCACCCGCGTGACGTTGTGGGGCACCGAGGGACGGATCTTCGCCGACCGCCAGGAGTGCCAGGTGTACCTGCGCGACACCGCCACCTGCCCTCCCGGCTACGAGCACGGCTGGAACGTCCGCTACACCACCGAGTTGACCGACGAGGTCTGGTTCTACCTCCGGGGTGAGGAGTACAGCGCCCAGCTCGACTACTTCGTCCACCGCGTGGCCAAGGAGCAACCCGACGGCCTGAACGACTTCGCGAGCGCGGCGGTCACCGACCGTGTCCTCGACACGATGACCCGGGACGCGGCGAGCAGCCGCGTCACCACCACCTCGGGGTCGGGATCGGCTCCCGCTCCGACGTCGTCTCGGACCTCGACCGGCCAGCTCACAGCCGAGCTGCTGCGGCGGGCTCTCGAGGGCGCCCGCCGACTCGCCACCCGTGCAAAGGACGCTCTCGTCAGCGCCAGGAGGTCGCGCAAGTGATGGACAAGCTGCTGTTCGGAGACAACCAGTTCTTCGGCGTGAACCACATGTCCGAGGAGAAGGCGCGTGCGCAGGCGATGCGCTTCCAGGACATCGACGCGGTGATGGCCGTCCTCGACGCCGCGTACGACGAGGGCATCCACACCTTCATGTGCACCACCCACGACCGCATCGCCGAGGTGTGCGACCGCGTCCGGGCCCAGCCCGAGCGCTACAGCGAGTTCACCTTCTTCCCGTGCATGCCGTACGCCCACAAGTACGCGAATGCCGTCACCGAGTCCGGGATGCTCGGCGCCGTACGTAGGTTCCTCCCCGAGGAGGGGTTCATCAACGCCGCGATCCGGGGCGGACGCTCGATGGCCACCAAGGACATCGAGGGCATGGCCACCCTGCTCATCGACGCCGAGATGGCGATGTTCCGGGGACTGCGGACCCCGGTCATCTGGATGCAGAACATCGTCGTCGACCTGCTCCTGGGCCTGGGTGTCGACGAGGCGTTCCGGATCTTCGCCGACCACGTGCGTGACCGCTACGACGCCGAGCCGGGCTTCATCACCATGAACCTGCCGGCCCTGTTGGACGTGCTCGAACGTCAGGGGATCGACAACCCGATCGTGTGCGCCAACATCAACAAGATCGGGTTCCGGATGTCGGGCGGAATGGACGCCTACAAGGACGCCCTGCAGAACCGACGCTGCCGGGTGGTGGCCATGTCGGTGTTCGCCTCGGGCGCCATCCCCCCGCGGGAGGCGCTCGAGTGGATCTACGAGCAGCCCAACATCCACTCGGTGGTGTTCGGGGCGTCGTCGCGGGCGAACATCCGCAACACACGCGAGCTGGTCGACGAGTTCACCGGCGCGGGTCAGGGCTAGGCGGACCGTCCGTCGCTGCCGCCCGCCGGCAGTTCCATGACCGCGGCGAGCAGGTCGGCGACCTCCCGCCGGTAGCGGGTGAGCGAGAATCGCTCCTCGGCGGTCCGTCGTGCCGTCTCGGCGATCCGCGCGGCGAGCTCCCCGTCGTCGAGGAGGCGAGCGATCGCGTCCGCGGTGGCCTGCGCGTCGCCCGGCGTCACGAGCAGACCCGTCTCCCCGTCGATCACCGTCTCGAGGTGACCCATCGCCGCGGCGGCGACCACCGGACGCTGGGCGAGCTGCGCCTCGACCACGGCGTTGCCGAACGGCTCCCGCAGCGACGGAGCGACCGACACCTCGGCACGCTCGAGCGCCGGCCAGATCGGAGAGATGTAGCCGGAGAAGTCGACCGCACCGTCCAGGTCGGACTCCGCGGCACGACGACGCAGCTGCTCCTCGAACCACTCGTAGCCGGGGAACGTGCTCCCGCACACGTCGAGGGTGACGTCACGACCGCTCCGGCGGAGCAGAGCGACGGCTTCGAGTGCGACGTCGGTCCCCTTCCGCGGGGAGAGCCGGCCCAGCACCACGAGCCGTCGCGGGCCCGGGCCGGCCACGGCCGGACGGGGCGGCTCGGTTGGTTCCCGGACGCCGTTGAAGATCATCGTCGCCCGACGACGGAGCCTCGGCACCGTCGCGCACACCGTCTCCATCGACGGTCGACTGATGACGATCAGGCGGTGAGCCAGCAGCAACGGCCCGTAGAGCACCAGTCGGACCGGGAGCGGGTCTTCGGCCTCGGCCTCGTGCACGTGGCACACGACGGGGATGCGACAGAGACGGGCGGCGACGAACCACCACGGGATGGTGATCGTGTTCGCGTACACCAACGTCGGCCGCAGAGTCCGCAGGACCCGCAGGAGGTTGCGCAGGGAGCTGAACGACTCCCGCACCAGTCGCCACAGCCCCGACGGCGACGCGTACTCCCGACGCACGACGGCGCAGTCGACGCGGAGGACCTCCGCTCCTCGTTCCTCGATCAGCGCCACCAGCGGACCGTCGTCGGGGGTGGCGACCACCACCTTCCAACCCCGTTCGACCATCGCGGTGATGCTCTCGAGCATCTGGAGGTCCGAGCCGTAGATGTCCGACGACGGGTTGGCCACCAGGACGGTGACGCTGCGACCGGGACCGACGGCGGTCACCTCGGCACCCCGGCCCCCGCTGCAGCGAGGCCGCCCCGTGGTTCGACCGTGACCGGATCGGCCGCGACACGACACGCCGGGAGCCGGAGCATCGATGCCATCACGGGGTCCAGGGTCGAGTCGGTCATGCGGACGGGCCAGGCTACACGGGGCGTTCTGAGCGGCGGCGCCCCTCAGGCGGGGACGTGGTCGCTGCCGCCGCCGCCCCGCCCGAACCCCGGACGGTCGTCCGTGGGCGATCCGGCGGGCCCGCCACCAGCCCACGGTCGGAGCGCCCCGCGCACGGCACCGAAGCGGACCCGCTCCTGCTCCAAGCGGACCGACGGTCCGAACCGGTCCTCGACCAGGTCCCGGTAGAGATCCGACTCCTCGGAGCTGAGGTGCTCGAGCAGGACTGACGTCGGAGCGTCCTCGCTGACCACCCGGTCGAGGTGCGCGCTGAGCGTCGGCTCGTCCATCAGCAGCGACCGCACGCCGGGAACCCGCGCCCGGAGCTGGTCGAGGATGCGGAACCCGTGGGTGTCGATGTCGCCCCAGTAGACGAGCTCGCGGTCAGCGAGCCACGGCACCGCATCCAGCGTCGACGCCTTGAACCCCTCGCCGAAGACGACGATGGCGTCGGGCACGTCCGGGAACGCCAGATAGGTGACCTGGTTCTCGACCACGAACACCGTGCGCACCGAGAGCGCCAGTCGGGCGAGCTCGTCGACCCGCACCGAGAGCTCGCTCAAGCCGGCTGGCAGCTCCTCGACGGGCGACAGGATCCGGAACCGCACGTAGCTCGGGACGGTCCGGAAGCCGAAGCGGGCGTCGAAGCGGGAGGCAGAGGTGTCGACCCGTTCCGGGGGCAGCACCTGCTGGAGCAGCCGGCCGAGCAGCCTGCGGTGCCGTTCCACGAACTTCGTGTCGACGCCGGGCAGGTCGAGCTGGCGCAGATGGACCGTCGAGGTGTCGGTGCGGTCGATCCAGTCGACGACGTCGAGCATCGACAACCAGTCAGCCGCGACCTCGAGGACGTCCATCGGGTGCGCCGACACCCACGACACGAGCTCCGGTCGCCGCTCGGCGGTCAGGGCGAGCAGTCGATCGAACGCCGCGATCTGACCGGGCCGACCCACGAGCATGGCGAGCTCCTCGATGGAGTCGACCACGACGAAGCCGGGTACATCGTTGTCACCCAGGGATCGGCTCCGCACCGTCCGATCCTCGATCCGACACCGCGGACCCGCCCGTCCGCCGGCGGCCCAGGCCCGCACGCCGTCGATCCACTCAACGGACTCGCCCGGCCGTTCGAGCAGATCCGTGGCGGTCGGACCGACGAGGCGGACCCGCACCGGCTCCCACGGTGATGCGTCCGCACGGGCCCGGAGGTACGTGCCCCGATCCCATCGGTCGCGCAGCTTGGCGACCATGTCCTCGGGCCGGGTCCACCCGTCGGCCGACGACGAGCGCGATGCCCGTGGGCTCACCGTCCGAACCCAGCCGGTGGCCCATACGCGGACGTTCCACCGGCAGCGCCTTCGGTGAGCGCGGCACGGTGCTCGCTGCGGCGGAGCTGCAGCTCCTCGACGGTGATGCGTTGCAGTCGCGAACGGTCACCGTTGACGTTGTCGACGAAGCCGACGCACGACACGTGCGGCTCGATCACGTGCAGCTTCTGCAACGGCGTGACGATCAGCAGTTGCAGTCCGAGCTCGGTGAACAGCTTCAGCGCGTAGCGGGTCGAGTCGTCGGAGCCACGACCGAACGCCTCGTCGATCACCACGAAACGGAACGATCCGTCATCGCCGGCGGGTCCGGACCCACCGTCGCCGAGGCCGAACTGGTACGCGAGAGACGCGGCAAGGATCGTGTAGGCGAGCTTCTCCTTCTGGCCGCCGGACTTGCCCGAGGAGTCGGAGTAGCTCTCGTGCTCGACGTCGCCCTCGCGCCACCGCTCCGACGCCGAGAACACGAACCACTGCCGTACGTCGGTGACCCGGCGGCGCCACGCCCTGTCCTGGTCGGTGGTGCCCTCGCGGCCGCGCAGACGGTCGATGAGCGCCTTGACCTGCAGGAACCGCTCCTCGGAGTACTGGTCGTCGTCGGTGCCGCGGGTCATTCCGCTGGTGCAGGCGCGCAGGTCTTCGCGGAACTGCCGGATCTCGGTGTTGGGCGTGGCGGCCGGCACCAGCCGGATGTAGCGGCCCGGGTTGTAGTCGATCGCCTCGAGCGACGCGTTGATCACCTCGACGCGGCGGCGGATCTCCTCCTCGTGGCGGTGGAGCTCGGCCGACAGCCCGGCGATCTCGTGGATGGCGTTCTCCTTGAGCTGACGACGGAAGTCGGCTTCGAAGCGGGGCAGGTCGTCGGTGGCGACCCGGTCGTGGATCGCCCGGTACTCCGCTGCGGATTCGATGCGGGCGTCGAGCTCCTCGACCTCGCGCGGATAGGCGTGACCGAACTCGCGCATCTGGGCTGCGGCGCGGTTGTCGAGCTTCGATCGTCGATCGTGCGCTGCGGCGGTCTGCTCGGCCAGCAGGCCGGCGGCGTCGTGACGGGCCGCGTCGATGGTGGCGAGGTCATCGGCGCGCTCTGCGATGTCGACCGGCAGCCACGCCCCGACCGGTCCGACCACGGGCACGGGTTCGGGTTCGGGTTCGGGTTCGGCATCGAACAGCGATCCGGCGACGACGGCGCCGGTCGGCAACGGCGGCGGAACCGTGATCTCGGCCGGGACCGCGACGTCCAGCGCGTCGAGACGTCGTCGTGCCCGATCGGCACGGTCGCGCTGCGCTCCGAGCCGGCCCTGCAAATCGGCCAGCTCGACTCCGACAGCGTGACGGTCGCGCTCGACGGCCTCGAGCTGGTCGGTGAGCGCCCGCATGACGTCCGATGACTCGCGGATCCGCGTCGCCTCGGCTGCCAGCTCGTCGCGGCGGGCTGTCAGCGCGTCGGGGTCGAGGTCCTCCCACCGCTCCCTGGCCGCCAGCACCCGCACGTCGCCGAGTCGGTCGCTCAGCATCCTCCGACGCTCAGCGCATTCACCGATGCGCTCGGTGAGTCCCGCCGCGCGGGCCTGCAGCTCACGGGCGTGGTCGATCAACGCCGCGACCTTGAGCTCGTTGTCCCACCCGAGCACGTAGTTGCGTCGGTCGTCGACGCGGTACCGGTCGTCCTTCTCGTGGCGGTCCCGCGACTTCACCTGACCGTGACGGGTCACGGCCTTGGGCGACCGACGGAACGCCCCGATCGTGTCGACGCACTCGTGATCGGCCCGGTGCCACAGCTCGTTGGTGAGCCAGTCGGCGAACTTGGACTCGGGCTTCACCTCGACCATGTCCAGCAGCAACGGCGCCGTTCCGGAGCGACCGGTGTCGGCGCGGCGACCGAGCCGGTCGGGCACACGGTGGTAGACGAGCTTGGCGCCCAGGTGCTGCGCGTCGACCCAGCTCGCCACCGAGCCGTAGTGCTCCTCGGGGACGAGGAGCGACATGGCGAACGAGCGCAGGACACGTTCCGCGGTCCCTTCCCAGTCCGCGGCGCCGGGCCGGACCTGGAGCAGCTCGCCGACGAACGGCAGCAGCTCGGCCTCGACGCCGAGCGCCCGACAGAGCTCGGCGCGGATCTCGGTGGATCGTCGCGGCAGGTTTCCCTGCCGACCCCGGAGGCTGCGCAGCTCCTCGTTGATCTGCGTGGCTTCGGCGTCGAGCGCCCGACGTTCCTGTTCCAGATCCGATGCCTCGGCGTCGGATCCGGCGGCGAGGGCATCGAGCTCGTCGCGTCGTTCGGCGAGGCCTGCCTGCATCGACGCGAACCCGTCGGCATCGGTGACCGGGGTGAGGCCGACCTGTGCGACCAGCGCGTCGAAGGCCTGGCGGTCGTGTCGTCGGGTGGGCAGCGCCACGTCGAGCTGCGCGGTCTCGGCGTCGATCGCCGCGAGGCGATCGCCGCCGGCTCCGGCGATCTGGATCGACAGCTCGGTGCGCTGCTGGTCGAGTCCGACAGCCGACTCGGTGCTGCGTTCGATCGCGGACGTCAACCGGTCGATCTCCACATCAGCGGCCGAGACCTCGGCGAGCAGCAGGGATCGCAGCCGTTCGTCGAACCACGTCGGGAGGGCCCGGTCGATCGCGGTCAGGTCCACGAGCTGAGCCATGACGACGGCGTGCCCGTCGAGGGTCTCGACCACGGGCTCCAACAGGCGCAACTGGTCACGGGCGCGCAGCACGGCGTCGTGCGCTGCAGTCAGGTTCTCGAAGTGCTCGATGAGGTCCTCGACGCGCCGGTCGACGTCGAAGGGCTCCAGCATGTGGGATCGGACGAAGCCGTTGAGGTCGTCGACGGCCTTCATGGACACGGTCTGGTGGAACAGGTCGAGCGCCTGGTCCGACGGGATCCCCAACCGTCGTCGCAACGCCTTGGCGAAGGGCGGGAACGACTCCTCGACCAGCGCGCCACGGACCTTGAGCGCCTTGCGCAGGTCACCCAGCGTCGCTCCCGTCGACGCGTCGAAGTCCGCCGTGATCGACAGGTCGCCGTCGGCGACGACGTAGAACCGCTCGGGTTGGGTGCCGTCCTCTCGGCCGCGGAACACCTGGGCGACGGTGACCGACGGTCCGCCGTCGCCCCGGCCGAACACCCCGAGGATCACCGAGTACTGGCGGTGGTCCCGCAGCGCGACCGGCCGCGTGCCGCCGGTCTCCTCGTTGCGCTCCGACTTGAAGTAGCCGAGCACGTAGGAGCGCAGGTCCCGCTCCCGGGTGTCGGCACCGGCCGCCTTGTTGTAGGCGACCCGGTTGGCCGGCAGGAGCAGCGTCGTGACGGCGTCGACGAGCGTGGACTTGCCCGAGCCGATGTCGCCGGTGAGCAGGGCGTTGCGTCCGGCCACCTCGAGGGTCCACACGTGGCGGTCGAAGGTGCCCCAGTTGAACACCTCGAGCCGACGCAGACGTGTGCCGGGCAGCGGGTCGCGGTCGGCGCCGCCCACCTCAGCCCTCCCGTCCGTCACCACGGACCACGTCCGCGGCGCTGTCGTCGACGGCATCTGCTCCACCGCCGGCGACGGACTCGACGTAGTCGCGCAGTCGCTGGTCGAAGTCGCCGAGCCACTGGCCGTCGACGTAGGCCCGGATGATGCGTCGCACCTCGTACTGGTCGTCCTGGCCTCGCAGCCGGTGCAGGAAGCCGAGCTCCTCGACCTTGCGGATGTGGCCCTCGACGACGCGCATGGTCTTCACGTCGTCGGAGCTGGACGGCATGTACACCCGCAGCATCTCGACGATCTGGTCGCGTCCGAGCACCAGGCGCGTGTCGCTGCTGGTGGCGTCGAACTCGGCGAGGCGCTTGCGCAGCAGCGCGATGAGCAGGCTGGTGTGGAACCCGAGCGTGTGTCTGTTGACCAGACGCGGGTACTCGACGTCGGTCTCGTCGTCGCGGAGGCCGCGCAGGAACGCGTAGCCCTCGTTCTCGTCGATCTCGAGGCGCAGCCCCATGACCGCGACGTGGTCCGCGACCCGAGCCCGGAGCTTGAGAATCTGCGGCCACAGGCGATCGTGCACGTCTCGGTACATCGGCCCCTTGAACAGGGTGATGACGAGCAACGAGAGCTCCGACGGCCCCGCGGCGACGGTCGCGGTTCCGGACGTCGACGCGTCGACCGACGTCATCGGGGGAGCCGACAGCTCGTCGTTCACGGCTCGCTCCCCTGTCCGGCGGGCTCCGGTCGGGAGAAGGTCACCCGGGGCACATCCGCCCGGCGTTCGACGTGCTCGTCGTCATCGACCCAGGCGACCTGCGAGCGTTCGGTGTCGTCGAAGTCGAGCGCGAGCTGGGACTCGTGCAGGGAGAAGTAGGCGACGAGCTCGGCCAGGCCGTGCTCCAGCGGCGAGTCGAGCAGCACGTCGTCGAGCGACACCGATCGACCGGCGCCGAGGGTCCGGTGCACCGCACCGACGAGGGCCTGGCGGTCGACGTGGAGCTGCTCGAACATCGAGGAGGTGTCGAGCACCTGGTCGTCGGGGCCGTCGAGAGGACCTCCGTCGAGGGCTTCGGTGCGGGTGCGGCGGTACAGGGGCCGCTCCATGGGCAGCACGACGGTCGGCCGCAGCGCATCGACGGTGGTCATCACCGGCACGGAGCCGTGTTCGCGCAGCGTCACGGCGTTGGCTTCGATCGAGCGGAGCAGGTCGAACACCCGCCGGTTCTCCAACCAGACCTGGTCGTCGAGGAAGCGTCGGAGCTGTTCGGAGAGCTGGCGGACGGTCCGCTGCGTGCGTTCGCTGGCATCGATCCAGTCGTGGTGCACGCGGGCCAGTCGTTGGTCCAGGTCGGGCAGGTCCTCCAGTCGGTGGAGGCGGTCCAGCAGGTCGGTCAGCTCGTCCTGACGTTCGGCGGTGAGGAGCAGCTCGTAGAAGGCACGGAAGCTGCGGCCTTGGTCGGACTCGGCGATGCCGCTGCGGGTGGCGACGACGTCGTCGAGCAGCTCGCCCTTGGAACCGGACCAACCGGCGATCTTCTGGCGCAGGTCACGGTCGAGGGTGCGGAAGTTCTCCTCGACCTCGCGGAAGTCCGACAGCAGCTCGCGGGCGGAGCGGGCGAACTGCTGGTAGCGGTCGCGCTGGACGACCGGGTCCGCCGCGGCGACCCCGCCGGTCTCGATGCGTTCGATCTCCTCGTCGAGCGCGTCACGTCGGCGCCGCAGGTCAGCCAGGCGGACCGCCGGGTCGTCGTCGGACTCCACCACCAGCTGGCGCAGCAGCTCGATCAACATGGTGAGACGGGATTCGGTGCCGATGAAGGTGCGGTCGCCCAGGCCGTCGACCCAGGCCGCCGCCTTCTCCGCCGCCGGGGTCAGGTCGAAGTGCGGTTCGTCGGAACCCGGTGGGTAGAAGCGGCGGAGCCAGCCGTGCTCGGCATCGGCCCACTCCTCGAGGTAGTCCTTGGCCGATCTGGGGTAGCGCTCCTCACCGAGCTGCTGGTTGACCGCGAAGAGGTGGTCGTCGAGACGGGACACCAGCTCGGGCGAGGAGATGTTGCCGGCGCTGCGGTCGATGTAGGTGGAGGTGAGGAAGCTCAGGACCAAGGCCGCATTGTTGGCGCGCAGCAACGACCAGGCCGGGTGCTTGCGGAGGTGATCGATCTGGTCGTGGTCCATGAAGGGTCCGGGTCCGAGCGGTCGACCGACAGGGTAGGGGCCTGCGATGACAGACGAGGCGGGCGGACCCGGGCCCGGGGCCCTGTCACACGCCACGGCTACGGTCGGACCCGTGGGAAAGCAGAACCGCGCCCGTCGGGCCGCCAAGGCCCGAGCACGGCAGTCCGCCAGGCGTGACGCCGATGCCCGACAGGCGAGGAGCTCCCGAGCGGCGGGGCCGACCGGCGGCCCGGAGCCGTTCGCGACCGACGACCGATCCCGACGATCCGAACCGCAGCGGGCCACAGACGCGCTGCTCTCCGCCGCGCATGCCCAGGTCGGGAGCAGCCGCCGGATCCGGGCGTCGGAGGATCTGCTGTCGATGTCGGCGCCGGTCGTCGACCGCGCCGCCGAGGAGCTGGCCCTGACCGGTGTCTCCGCGGCGTGGGGCGGCGGTTGGCAGCCGAGCGAGCTGGCCCGACACCTCCGGCTCCGGGGTTCTTCCGCCGCCACGGGCCGCCTGGGTCGGACGGCGATCGCCGCTGATCACGCCGGGCGCAGCTCGTCCACTCTCGATGCGCGATGGGCAGCCCAGGTCCAGGCCATGGAGCTCCCCGACGGGGTCCGAGCAAGAGGCTGGATCCGACGCTGGTCCGACGAGGAGCGCATCGATCGGAGCGCCGCCCTCGACACCGTCGTCGACCTCCTCGGGATCCTGGTCGCGCTGCGCCGCATCGAACAGCTGCTACCTCCACCGGGTTCGGCCGCCGACCCGAGCCGCTCGGGTCGCACCGATGGAACCGGCGGCCCGACCGGAACGTCGCCATCGGAAGGCACCGAACTGGACCCGCTGCTGGAGAAGATCCGCAACCTCCTGGCCAAGGCCGAGTCGACCACCTTCGAAGCCGAGGCGACGGCGCTCACCGCCAAGGCCCAGGAGCTGATGACCCGCCATGCCGTGGACGCGGCCGCGCTGCACGCCGGCGACGACACCGACGGCGAGTTGGCGCCCGTCGCCATCCGCATCCCGATCGATGCCCCGTACACCGATGCCAAGTCGCTCCTGTTGCAGACGGTCGCGCTGGCGAGCCGGTGCCGATCGGTGCACGACCCCGACCTCGACCTGTCGACGGTGGTCGGGTTCCCCGACGACGTCGCGGTCGTAGAGGTGCTCTTCACCTCGCTGCTGGTGCAGGCCCAGACCGCACTCACCGACGCAGCGCGCCACGCACCGCCGGGCACCCGGACGCGGAGCCAGTCCTACCGGTCAGCGTTCCTGCTGTCCTACACGCACCGAATCGGCGACCGGCTCGAGGAGATCAACCAGCACGTCATCGACCAGGCCACCATCGACCACGGCGGATCCTTCCTGCCCGTGCTGCGATCGCGTTCGGACCGCGTCGAGGACCACATGCGCGCCATGTTCACCACGATGACCTCCAAGCCGGTCCGGGGCGGCTACGACCGTGCGGGATGGGCCAGCGGCCAACTCGCCGCGGACCGCGCCGCGATCAACCTGGCCGACCTGGAGCAGGCTGACCCCACCACGACCGGTTCGCCGCGGCCCGTCAAGGAGCTGACCTGACGGTCCCCCCGTCGAGCGTCCCGCACCCGCTGGATCAGCCCTCGGATCAGTCCTCGTACCCGGCGAGCAGCTCCAACAGGTGCTGACGTGCCCGGGAATCGAGCAGATCGACGTGGTGGTACGCCGACATCAGCTGTGCCGCCCGCCCGATCGTGATGTCCTTGTCGCCGACCGACTTCACACCCGCGGCCTCGGCGATCGCCTTCTTGGTGACCTGGCCGTGGCGCTGGCCGATCAGGCGGTTCATGTCCCCGACGACCACGATCAGCCCGGCGACCCAGCCGCCGATCGCTCCACGCCGACGCAGAGCCTGCGGATCGCGCTCGGCGACCCGCACCAGCAGTCGACGGGCGATCGTGACGTGCTCCGGCTCGAGTGAGAGCCGAGTGCAGACAGCGACGAGCTGCTCGTCGATCTCGGTGACCTTCTCCTGCACGTCGTCGGGAACCCTTGCCAGGTCGACCGGTTCGAGCGGCCACGGATCGTCGTGCACCGCGGCTGCCGCCTCCTCGCCGCCGAGCTCGTAGAGCAGGTAGTCGCGCTCGCTCGGGTCGGGACCGAGCGCGACGAACGACTCCAGCCGCTCGCGGGCCTCGGGATCGAAGTCGTCTCCCGCCTGGGCGAGGATGGCCCGGGCCATCTCGTACGCGGATCCGTCGCCGAACACGTCCCCGTCCCACTCGTCCGGATCCGCGTCGACGAGCATCAGGTACTGCGGCGCCCAGTGATCGAGCGCCTCGAGAGCGTCGTCGATCCGCTCGTCGATCACCTGTCGGTCGATGCCGTCACGGTCACCGAGCGCCCGCAAGGCCCACGGCAGGAAGTCGACCAACAGCTCGGGGAGCTTGGCCAGCGTCTCGGCGTCGACGAGGAGCTTGCGGGGAATGAAGTCGGTCAGCAACAGCTCGACGCGCACAGGGCTCCACTTGAGCGGGTCGCACACGCCGTGGTCCGCGCCGAACCACAGAGTGGCACCGAGGAGCGTCTGGACATCGGGGTCGTCGCGGTGCGCGTCGCCGTCGGGCGACCCGAGGAACGAGTCGATGAGCCGGTCCCGGTCCTCGTCGCTCAACTCCTCGCGCGTCGGCATCACCCCACCCTCGGGAAGCTTCGACGCGACCCACTGAACCAGCGGCCGGGCGACCGGCCACTCGTCGCTGAGCACCGGCGGCCACGTCATCGACCACCGCTGCACCGCGGATTCGATGCGGGCACGGGCCTCGGCCGGGTCGATCCGACGCTGCGAAGATCCTGCTTCGGCCTCGGCCTCGAACATCGTCAGGATCTCCTCGGCATCGCCGAGTCCGGAGATGAAGTCCTTGATCAGACCCCCGATGTTGTGGTCGATGTAGAGGACCAAAGTCAGCTCGTCACCGGTCGACCAGCGGAGTCCCACGAGGACGTTCTCGCCGTCGCCGAGCACGTCGACCTGCTCCCAGACCTGGGTGACCTCGACCTCGTCGAGCGTGCGCACCCATCCGGGCAGCTGGTGGAGTCGACGCTGTTCCAGCTCCACGCGGAGATGGGAGTCCCACGGCGGCGGGGCGAACAGCACGAGCGCGTGCAGGAGGGCCGTCGTCTCGGGCAGAGCCGTCGCCGACAGCATGTCGACGATCATCTCCCAGGTGACCTGCGGCCGCTCCGAACCCGGCTCGTCGGACAGCATCGACCGTGGGCGCTCCGCGTCGGTCGCCAGCTCGGCGAAGGTGGAGCCGAGGGCCAGCAGCCCCAACGGGTGGCCCGCGGACAGAGCCTCTCGGATCTCGGCGAGGAGCGGGAGCTCGTCCGGGGCGGGTCCGCCCCGATGCGACGACGGGCCCGGATCGTCCCAGTTGCGGGGACGCGTCTGCTTCGGGGTGACGCGCCCACCACGGCGCTTCTTGGGACGAGACATGCCCGGAGGGTAGGGCGCGCTGGAGGCCCCCACCGCGATCGTCCACTTCGATGTGCGGCCCCGAATCGACGCAACCCCCCGAGGGAGCCGCACCCGGCTACATCGACACCGGGCCGACCGCCGGAGCGGTCGGGGCCGACACCCGCTCGGCACCTGCACGGCGGTCGCCCGGTCTCCGGCGCTGTCGTGGCCCGGTTCCCCGGCTCGTGTCAGCGAGCCGGCTTCCGGACCACGACGGACGTCGAGTCCTCGGGCGCCCGTGCCCCGAGGGGCGCAGGTGCGTCATCGCGAGCATCGGTTCCACCGATGTCGAAGTTGGTCGTGGTGCGGCATCCACGGGGGGCCGCATACACCCTGTCGACCGTCCGGGTCGGATCTTGAGCTCCCGGTCGACCGACATCCGATCGGATGGTTCGAACGAAACCCCTTGAGACCGACCCGCACCAGCCGACTGTTCACTCGGTGAACAACGACACGGGACCTCGACCGACCGCGACCGGGATCGCACGCCGCCGCGTGTTGATCGGCTCCGGCGCGGCCGGGGCCGCAGCCGCGGTCGCCGTCGTCGGTGCCACGCCCGTCGCGGCCGCGACGACGGTGACGGTGTGGCGCCTCGATCCCGACTGGGGCTACCCGCGGGGACCGCACGGGAAGACCCGGCTGCGCTCCCGGGCCTCGCGGAACGCCGCGGCCCACCGCTACGCCCGCACCGAGGCCGATGCTCTGGCGATGAACCTGCACCGATGCTCGTTCGCGCCTGCAGTGCCGGTCGAGGTCGGCGGCGCCGCGTTCGCCGAGTTGTGGGACTCGCTCGCCGCTCCCTGGACCAACCCGTGGAACGGCGAGGTCGTCGAGATCCTCGACGACCGCCACGTGGATCGGATGCCGGGCGGCCAGGACCTCCACGCCGCGGCCTTCGGCGCTCATGGTTCGACAACGAGAGCGGCGCGGTCCAGCAGCGGCGACGCGGCCGGTTCGATGACCGACGGACCGGGGGGCGGTGGCGCTGATGCAGGGGCGGCTCAGGGATCACCGTCGAGCACAGCAGCCCTGGCCCTGACCGGCTCGTCGTCATCGACCGCCGTCGCCATCGGGCTCGGTGCGATCAGCTCCGGTGTCGCGGCTCTGCACCTCCGACGACGAGCGGTCCAGCGGGCGACATCAGCCACCCACTGACGTCACGTCCGCGTGCCGCCACACGCAGACGCGTCGGGACCGCCAACGGGAGGTCGGGACAGCAGCCACAGCAACAACGGGCGAGCGGTCGGCCAGTCATCGGTGAGGGTCCGGGGTGATGACTGCTCCCAACGATCGACCGCGGCTGCGATCTGCGCCCGGGCGTCGGCCAGGTCGACCTCGGTCAGGCTGGTCGGCCCGTCCGCCGGAGCGGCGAACACGCGCAACACCTGATCGATGTCCGCTGGCATCAGGATCACGTCCTGCACCGATCCGCCCAGTTCGTGGTCGACGTGCACGACGAGCGTCAGCACCTGTCCGGTGGGCCACCGGACGCCGATGAACACGTCGTCGTCGTGACCGAGATCGTGGCTGCGGAACCACACGCTGGTGACCTCGGCATCGCCGATCGACGAGATCCAGGCCGGCAGCGACGGGGTGTGCCGCCTGGACAGCTCCGCGGTGATCACCTGGTTCCACTCGTCGGGCACGAAGGGCCGGAGGGCGTGGAGCAACGCCGTGGTCTCCGGACGAGTCGATCCGGTGAGCTCATCGACGACCGTCCGCCAGGAGTACAGCTCGTCATCGGTCGACCCCGGGATGAGCGGATCGGTCCGTGCGGCATCGGCCACGGCCTCGGCGAAGGTCGACGCCAGCACCAGCAGCTCCGCGGGGTGGCCGGTGGTGATGGCGTCACCGGCCCGTGTCAGCGCATTGGTGTCACCGACGTCGACCTCACCATCGACGTCACCGTCGTCGTCGAACTGGTCGAGCCACGGTCCGTCGAGCGGACCCTTCAGCCCTCGGCCGAGCGGGTTGGGTCCACCGGGCCGGGAGACACCGGGCGGACGCGTCGTGGATCCGGTGCCCTTGGGGGTGACCCTGCCGCCTTTGCGCTTCTTCGGTCGGCTCATGGCGCCGACGCTACGCCGCACGACCGATGGCGCTGCGCCCTGCCGGTCACCTGTGGGCAGGCGCGCCACGATCTCAGGTTCCGGCGCGCTGCGCCCGACGTCACGCCGGATCCGGGAGCGCCCGGGTGTCCTGCTGGTCGAGAATGGTGTCGGCGGGGTTCGACGTCGGATCGCTCTCCGCCGCGGAGGTCGTCATGCACCACGACCACAGCGATCCTGGACTCGTCGACGTCGACGGCTCACCCGCCGTCACCGCCGGGCCCCATGGGCTGTCGATGGTCTATGGCGGCGGCGGCGTGTTCGGCATCGGGTACTGCGTCGGAGTCGCCCATGGGCTCGCGGCCGGCGGCATCCCGGTCGTCGGCGCCCCCTCACTCGGCACCTCAGCCGGATCCTGGGCGGCCTCGGCGGTCGCAACGGGCGTCTCCTACGATGACGTCGCCGGGCTCGAGGTTCCGTCGATACCCAGCCGACGAGGTGGCGTCCTGGCCGACGTCGCCCGCGGGATCTTCGGCGAGGCGACCCACCCGCTGGTGTCGGTCTCGGCGGTGTGCCTGCGCACCCGACGCCGCCACATCCTCGACGGCGGTTGCTACCCCCTTGCCGACCTGGTCGCCGCCTCCTCCGCGGTGCCGGGGCTGCTGCCCCCGCACCGCATCGACGGCCGCCTGTACATGGACGGAGGAATGTGGTCGGTCACGTCGATCGACGCTGCGGCCGACGCCGAAGAGGTGATCGTCGTCGCGCCCCTGGCCGGGCCGCACATGGGCCCGATCGGTCGAACAGCGGGAGTGCTGCTCGACCGGGAGCTGCGCACCTGGCGCCGCCGGCACCCCGACCGGATCATCACGCTCATCCGTCCGAACCGCGAGATCGCGTCGCACCTCGGACGGAATCCGATGAGCCTCTTCGACGGTGACCGGGCCAGGGACATCTATCCGCTGAGCTACGAGCAGGGCCTGCGCTGGGCCGAACGGCTCCGATCCGCACAGGCTGCCTGAGGAGGCCCGGGGTCGATCGTCGGGGAGTCGGTGGGCCTCGGACCGTGGCGGACGGTGTCGGACCCGCCCGTCGCGTGACGGCACGGACACGAGAGAGGTGATCGGGTGCACGATGTAGAGCCACTGAGCCCGGAGGACGCGACCCTCCTGTGCGCCACCCCACCGGAGGCCCAGCTCCAGATCGGCGCTCTGTGCTGTTTCGAAGGGGGACCGCTGCGGGACACCAACGGTGGCCTGCGGCTCGACGATCTCCGCGACCACGTCGCCGCCTGCATCCATCTGGTCCCGCGGTTCCGCCAACGGGTGCGGCACGTGCCGTTCGGCCTCGCTCGCCCGGTCTGGATCGACGACGTCGACTTCGACCTGTCGCACCACGTCCACGACGCCGTGCTCCCCGCACCGGGAGGCCCTGCGGAGCTGCGACGGTTCGTCGCCGATCTGTTGGGTCGACCCCTCGATCCGGACCACCCCCTGTGGGACCTCTGGCTCATCGACGGCCTCGACGACGGCAACGTCGCCGTGGTGCTGCGCGCCCACCACGTCGTCGCCGACGGGCTGTCGCTGCTGAGAGCAGCGATCGCGCTCCTCGACTTCGACGCGGACCCGTCGCCGGACCCTCCGCCGGACCCCTGGACCGCGGCGTCCGAGCCCTGCCCGGCCGCTCTCGCGATCGGCGCGCTCGCCCACCGTCGATGTCGGCAGTTGGAGTTGCTCGTCGATGCCGGCCGCGCCGTGCTCGACCCCCGACGGTCTCTCTCCCTCGCCACCTCGATCCTCACCGGCGTCACGGCTCCGCCGACCGCGCCGCGAACCGGGTTGACGGGCCGGGTCGGCACCCGGCGGGACTTCCTCTGGGCCTCGGTGTCGCTGGAGTCGATGCACAGGTTGGCCCGCTCCAGAGGCGTCACCATCAACGACGTGGTGCTCGCGGCCGTCACCGGTGCCCTGCGCCGCCACATGGGCGACGAACCGGGACCCTCGATGGATCGTGCTCCGAAGGTGCTGGTCCCCATCGGAGACGCCGCCGACGGGCACGGGGGCAACCGGTTCTCGTTCGTCGTGGCCGGCCTGCCCGTCCACCTCGAGGACCCGGGTGCGGTCCTCGATCACGTCCATCGAGAGATGTCGACCCGGAAGACCTCGGGTCAGGCTCGTCGGATGCTGCGGCTGTTCTCCGTGGTCGACCTCCTGCCCGTGCCGCTGCTTCGGGCCACCGCCCCCGGGGTGCTCGCCCGCCAGCCCCTGGTCAACCTGGCCGTCACCGATCTGCCGGGGTCCGAGGCGTCCCTGTACCTCCTCGGGTCCCGGCTGCTTGCGATGCACCCCATCGTCTCGGGTGTCGGCAACATCGCCTGCATCGTCGGCGTCCTGTCCTACGGGGACCGTCTGGGCATCGGCCTCACGGTCGATCCGGACGTGGTGCGGGACCCGGACCGCTTCATGGCGGACCTGGTCGGAGCCTCGAACGAGCTGTGCGGGCTCGCCGCGCCCTGAGTCGGTTCCCGACGATCGAATGGAGCGGCACCGACGGACGCAGCCCTCCGTCCCGGCACCCCGTTCGTGGCAGAGTGCTCCGCATGGGAGAAGCGATCACCACCGGCATGCCGATCGACCTGCTCCTCGTCCGCCACGGGCACAGCGAGGGGAACCGGGCGCTCGAGTCGGCTGAGGACGGAGACGTCCGCCTGCATCAGGATCGGCGCTATCGGGCGAGGAGCGCGGCGGACTCTGTTGGAGAAGATCCGCAACATCCTGGCCAAGGCCGAGTCGACCCCTTGGAAGCGGACGCGACGGCGCTCACCGCCAAGGCCCAGGAGCTGACGACCCGCCACGCCGACGCCGCAGCGCGGCACGCCCAGCTGGTACTCGCACACGAAGCCAGTCCTACCGCTCCGCGTTCCTCCTGTCCTCCACACAACGGATCGGCGACCGCCTCGAGGAGATCAACCAACACGTCATCGAACAGGCCACCGTCGATCACGGAGGATCCTTCCCGCCGGTGGTCCGGTCGCGCTCGGACCGCGTCCAGGACCACCTGCGCAACATGTTCGGCGAGATGACATCCACCCCGCTCCGGAGCGGCTACGACCGTGCGGGATGGCCAGGCGTCCGAATCGCGGCAGACCAGGCAGCGATCAACCTCGCCGATCTGGAAGGGACCGATGCCGCTCCAGCTGCGCACAGCCAGCACATCGATTCCAGTGAGCACGTCGGAGAGCTGACCTGACGGTGCAAACGTCGATCGATCGCCACCGCTGGCACGACGTCCGGGAATGGGTGCGCGACCCAGGGACACGGCGCGATTGGGTCTTCGCTGCCAACGACGGGATCATCGCCACGGCAGGTCTCCTGCAAGGTTTCTCGGGCGCCGGCGCCGGTGACCGGCTCCTCCTCTTCACCGCTACCGCAGCGACCATCGCCGGTGGGATGAGCATCGGCGGCGCCAAGTGGGCCGAAGACGCGTCCGAACGCGAGTCGCAGGTGCGCATCGCCAACGAAGAGCGCTCAGACATCGAGCGCGATCCGGAAGCCGAGCTCGAGGAGTTGACACAGCACTGGGAGGACCGGGGCCTGGAACCGGAGCTCGCCCGCACCGTCGCCGAGCGATTGACCGCACATGACGCGCTGGCCGCTCAGCTCGAATCCGAGTTCGGCTTCGACGAGCCCATGCCGGCGGCTGTGCCGTTGCTGTCCGGCCTGGCGACCTGTCTGTCGTTCGTCGTCGGAGCGCTGATCCCGCTCTTGATCACGTACTACGCGCCGCTGGACATCGAGACGTGGGCGATCCTCGGTGCCGTTGCGATCGCGTTGGCGCTGACGTCGATCGCTTCGGCCCGCTCCACCCACGTCTCGACGGCCCGGACACTCGGGCGCAGCCTGGTCGTCGGAGGCGTCACCCTGCTGGTCAGCTACATCGCTGGTGAGCTCCTGCTCGGGTGAGTCGAACGCGAGCGCAAGCCAGTCGAACGCCACCGCAGCACCGCCGGCTACCTCCGCTTCGGAGCACGCCGTATGCTGATCTGCATGCACAGCACGAGCGTGCGGATCGACACCACCACCCACGAGGAGCTCAAGCGCCTCGCCGCCGAACTGCACACCACCGTCGGCAACACGGTCACGCTCGCGGTTCGTGCCCTGCGCCAGGACCGCGTCGGTGCCGACCTGCGAACACCGCTGCGGCCGGACGAGACCGACTGGCTCGATGCCGAGCTCGGGTGACGTCGTCGAACTGGATCTCGGGACGCCCGAAGGCCGGGAAGCCGGCTTCCGCCACCCCGCGGTCGTGGTCACCGCCCAACGCATCCTCGACGCCGAGCCGTCGGTGATCCATGTCGTGCCGCTCACCAGCACGATCCGGGGCTTCCACTCCGAGGTGGTCATCCAAGCCGACCCGACCAACGGACTCGACGTCGTCTCCGCGGCGCAGTGCCAGCACATCCGGGCGGTGTCGACCCATCGGATCGCCGACGTCCGCGGCAACGTCGGCGCAGCCCTGCTGGTGCAACTGCGCGAGGCGATCGCGGTCATCCTCGACCTGCCCTGAGGCATCTCGGATCGCCCCATGAGCACCGGGTTCGACCTGCTGCACTCCGTCGTGCAGCACCACATCGTCAACAGCCTGGGCTGGCGCGAGCTGCGACCGTTGCAGGACCAGGCCATCGCCCCGATCCTCGCCGGAGAACACGTCCTCGCGTTGGCTCCCACCGCCGGCGGCAAGACCGAGGCCGCGGTGTTCCCGGTGCTCTCGCAGATCCTGACCGAGCGCCGCCCTGGGCTGGCGACGCTGTACGTGTGCCCGCTGAGGGCCCTGCTCAACAACCTGCACCGCGATCGGTGATCTGGCCGCGACCCAGCCCGACGACCTGTCGATGGGGCTCGACCCGGCCAAAGCATCGGTCACCGAGGTCTCCCGCCGGCTCGGCGATCTGCACCCCGATACGTTGCCGACACCGAGCGTCGCCGCGGACTCGCGGCCAACATGAAGTTCGCCGACTGCCTCCCTCCGGCTCTGGCGCTCGAGGTCGCCCGACAGCGCCTGGTCGATCCTGACGGCGTGCGCCGAGTGCTCACCGAGCTCAACGCCGCTTTCGACCCCGTGGACGGCTCCACCGACGGCTGACGATCGCCCGATCTCAGTCTCCGACGCGCCGCCGGGCAACACGCTCAACAGCCCGAGGGCCTAATGCTCCGGCCGGAGCCGTGAGCTGCCTCGACCGTCGGCGACGCCCTGCGAACTTGTAGCCCGCGGTGGCTGTGGTGACGCGTGGGCTACGAGTTCGGCGACGCCCTGCGAACTTGTAGCCCGCGGTGGCTGTGGTGACGCGTGGGCTACGAGTTCGGCGACGCCCTGCGAACTTGTAGCCCGCGGTCGCGGTGGTGACGCGTGGGCTACAAGTTCGGCGAGGGGGTGGGGGCGGCGGCGCTCGGTCGACTGTCAGACCCCCTCGGTACGGTGACGGTCAGCTCATCCAGAAGGCCCGAGAGACCCGGCTCGACGACGGCCTGGCAACCCCCGACCAGGGACGGTGCCCCCGCCGGTGACGATGAGGAGAAGCCATGTCCCCCCCTCCCGCCCTCCACCACACCCAGATCCGGGCAGCGCTCGGGCCCGACGCCAGTCCCCGGGCCCGGCCCGCCACCGTCACCGACACGGCTGCCGACGGGGTCGTCAACGTGAGGTTCCTCGACGGTGACACCTCCACCTTGAGCGTCGCCGACACCATTCGGCTGACTGCAACGCTGGAGCGCCCTGACCTGTGCCGGTTGCGGGGCAAGCCGCTGGTCCTGTGGAGCGCTCAGCACGGTGTGCTCGCCGTGGCCACCGGGCCGACCAGCCCTCCCGACCGGCTCATCGTCCAGCTCGTGTCCCGTGTGGAGGACGGCTCAGTGGTCGAGCTGATCGGCGGCGACGACCAGCCGTCCTGGCAGGTCTTCGCCGCCAGTGGTGCGAACCCTGCACGCTGACCGGGTGTGGGCCCGACCCCGCTGGCGCGGGGTGTTGCCCCGGGACCGGTGGGCGCCGGTCAGCGCTGAGAGGCGTACTCCAGGTAGTGGTTCGAGCCCCGTTCCGTGGCCACGTTGATGCGGTTGAACGCGTTGATGATCGCGACCACCTGGACCAGCGAGGCGAGCTCCGCCTCGTCGAAGGCCGCTGCGGCCGCGTCCCACACCTGATCGGACACCCGGCCGCCGTCGGCGATACGGGTCATCGTCTCGGCCAGGTCGAGTGCGGCCCGTTCCCGGACGGTGAACGTCGGGTCGTCACGCCACGCGGTGACCGTGTCGAGCTTGGACTGGGGCAGACCGGCGATCCGACCCTCGTCGGTGTGCATGGCAAGGCAGAACGCGCACCCGTTGATCTGCGAAACCCGGGTCTCGACCAGCGCTCGGAGCTCCTTGGGCAGGATCCCTCGATCCAGGTGCTCAGCCCAGCCGATCAGCCGCTTGTGTCCACCGGGGTCGACCTCGTAGCTGTTCAGTCTCATCTCGTACCTCCACCGCCGGTCTACCCCCGGGGGGAGGCGGAACCGGCACCCCTGTACCCCTAGGGGTATGCTTCGAGCGGGCAGGTCGCCCCGGAGGTGAACGATGACTGACCGGCTGGTGGTGATCGGCGGTGACGCCGGAGGGATGAGCGCGGCGGCCCAGGCCCGGCGGCTGCGACCCGATCTGGAGATCGTCGTGTTCGAACGCGGCGAGTTCACCTCCTATGCGGCATGCGGGCTCCCCTACTTCGTCGGCGGCGAGGTGACCGACCGGGACCGACTCGTCGCCCGCACGCCCGAGGAGTTCCGCACCCAGGGGATCGACGTCCGCACCCGTCATGAGGTCACGGCCGTCGACACGGCGGCCCGCACCGTCGAGGTCCGCCCGCTCGACGGCGGCGGGACCACCATCGAACCGTACGGAGAGCTCCTCATCGCCACCGGCGCCTCCCCCGTCAAGCCGCCGCTGACCGGCATCGACGGGCCAGGCGTGTTCGACCTGCGGACCATCCCCGACGCCGACGCGGTGCGTGCCGCCATCGACGCCGGGGCACGGCGCGCGGTCGTGATCGGCGGCGGCTACATCGGCGTCGAGGTCGCCGAGGCGTTCGCCGCGCGGGGCCTCGAGGTGACCCTGGTCGAGCTGGCCGACCAGCCGATGCTGACCCTCGACGCCGACATGGCGGGCCTGGTCACCACCGCGCTCGAGGAACTGGGCGTGAAGGTCCTGCTCGGCACCGGCGTCACCGGCTTCGTCCACGAGGGCGGGCGCCTCACCGCGGTCGACACCACCGCCGGAGAGATCCCCGCCGACCTGTCGGTCGTCGGCCTGGGCGTACGGGCCAACTCGGCGTTGGCCGCGGCGGCCGGAATACCGGTCGGAGCCTCGGGCGGGATCGTCGTCGACGACCGCCTGCACACCGAGGTCGACGGCGTCTGGGCGGCCGGAGACTGCGTCGAGTCACGCCACCGCATCACCGGAGAACGGGTCGTGATCGCTCTCGGGACCCATGCCAACAAGCAGGGGCGCGTCGTCGGTTCCAACATCGGCGGGACCCCGGCGACCTTCGGCGGGGTCCTCGGCACCGCCATCACCAAGGTGGGTTCGACCGAGGTCGGCCGGACCGGCCTCAGCGAGCGCGAGGCGGCCGCAGCCGGGCTGGACGCGTTCGCCGTGACCGCCCGCGCCGCGGTGAGGGCGCACTACTACCCCGGCGCGGACCCGATCGCCGTGAAGCTCGTCGTCGAGCGCGGCACCGGTCGGCTGCTCGGCGGCCAGATCGTCGGCGGGAGCGGATCCGCCAAGCGCATCGACGTGGTGGCCACCGCGCTGTGGAACGACATGGACGTCCGCGACGTGGCCGGCATGGACCTGGCCTACGCGCCGCCGTTCTCTCCGGTGTGGGACCCGGTGCTCGTCGCGGCCGGCAAGGCCGCCCTGCAGCTCTGACCCTCACCCGACCGGAACGCGTCCCGCGTCCCGGTCGCTAACGTCGCCGGGTGCCCCCGACGACCATCGAGCTCGGCATCGACACCTTCGGCGACATGACCGTCGATCCGGACGGCGTGCCGCAGCATCCGGCACGGGTCATCCGCGACGTGGTCGACCAGGCCGTGCTCGCCGAGCGGGTCGGGGTGGACGTGATCGGCCTCGGCGAGCACCACCGCGACGACTTCGCCCTGTCCGCGCCCGAGATCGTGCTGGCGGCGATCGCGGCGCGCACCGAGCGGATCCGGCTGTCGACCGCGGTCACCGTGCTCAGCTCCGACGACCCGATCCGGGTCTACGAGCGCTTCGCCACCCTCGACGCCGTGTCGAACGGCCGGGCCGAGATCATCGTCGGACGCGGGTCGTTCACCGAGTCGTTCCCGCTGTTCGGATTCGACCTGCGCGACTACGAGGTGCTCTTCGACGACAAGCTGTCGCTGCTCGCCGAGCTGCTCACC